>WFLX010092099.1_pt1 | contig 12764 bp, 10 predicted proteins | sample 4967041 | NCBI WGS metagenome assembly WFLX01 (sample SAMN12857096, study PRJNA449069) | gut metagenome | isolation source: stool from male and female vole | host: Microtus ochrogaster | place: USA:Florida | collected 2017 | reverse complement strand
AAATCAAGAAACTCGCCCTTCCTGATTCAGATGAGAAGATTGTGGACGAGATCGTGAAGATAATGCAATGAAAATTCCAGATAACATATATTTCGTTGGTGCCGGAGGTATCGGAATGGCATTCTTTATTAGATATTTTCTTTCTAAAGGTTGCCGGTTATCCGGTTATGTTTGTTTTTCCACACATATGAGCGATGCACTTAGAGAAGTGTTTGTTTTTATTGTTTTTGAAGATGATCCGGCCCTTATACCTGCTGAAAGAACAAATCCGGAGGATACCCTTGTCGAGTATACTCCGGCAGTAGGCGATGACAATCGAATACTGAGTGAATTCCGTAGACTCGGGTTGACACCCGTCAAGCGCGCGGCANNGCTGGGNANGATCNCTGCCGACACNGATGGCATTTGCATCTCCGGTTCGCATGGAAAGACGACTACATCGTCTATGACTGCTTGGATTTTAGACCAGACTAAAGGAGGATGCAATGCTTTCCTCGGTGGTATACTTCGCAATACAGGGAGCAATCTCATGATCTCACGCGGCAGCCGCTATTCAGTGATAGAGGCGGATGAATACGACCGATCGTTTCATCAGCTTCATCCATGGCTTGCCGTGGTGACATCTACTGATCCCGATCATCTCGATATTTACGGCGACGAATCCGGATATCTTGAAGGGTTTGCTCATTTTACTTCGCTGATTCGTCCTGGCGGTTTCCTTATCATGCATACCGGACTGAAGCTTATTCCTCGCGTAGGAAAGGATGTCAAGATCGAGACCTATAGCGGGTATGGAAGCCAGCGTGGAGATTGGTATGCTGATAACGTAAGGTGGGGAATGGGGTCACTGGCCATTGATATTCATGGGCCTGAAACTGTGATAGAAGATGTGAGTCTTGGGGTGCCGGTAGAAATCAATATAGATAATTCAGTAGCAGCTGCAGCAGCATCCTGGCATGCAGGCGCGACCCCGGATGAAATAAAAAAGGGACTGCAGACCTTCAAAGGGGCTGAACGTCGCTTTCAAGTTTGGCTCGATGGTGTGACTGATGGCAAAACTGTTGTCATTGACGACTATGGACATTCTCCTGCTGAAGTGAAGGCCTCGATTGAATCTGTCAAGAAGCTCTACCCGGGAAAGGAGATATCCGTAATATTTCAGCCTCACCTTTATACCCGCACCCGGGATTTTGCTAAGGAGTTCGCTGAAGCATTATCTTCTGCCGACCGTCTTATCATGACTGAAATATATCCGGCGAGGGAAAAACCAATTCCTGGAGTTGACTCTCAAATGGTGCTGAAAGACGTCAATTGCAAAAATAAAGTATTTTGCGAGCGGAAAAATTTGCTTAATTTGATAAAAAGTAGTAATTTTGAAGTGCTTATGACTCTCGGCGCGGCAGATCTCAATGTCTTGCTGCCCGATATATGCCGTATCATCACCGCAAATGATTGATATGAAATTTGTTATATAGACACTCCTGATAGGGATAGAGGATTATACCAATATGTGGAAGACAATATTTAAAATCGTCTTGTTGCTGGTGCTACTGGGATATGTGGCATTTGCCTTTGCATTCGTCCATGAGGATAATGCCAGACGTGTATGCCCCGGTATTGACCTCCGTATTATTGGCAATACGCTTCCGGATAGTGTGCTTAAGCAAGGTGTGAATTCCCAGCTTGCGAAATATGGCTGCAAACTCAAAGGGGAGACAATCAAAAAAATTGACCTGAAGAAGCTTGAAGACTATCTAAGCACTTTTTCTAACTTTGAATCGGTGGAGTGCTCATTTGACCCTGACAGTCGCCTGCGCATCACTATCACTCCAATAAAGGCTGAAGTGAGGGTTTTCACAGATAAAGGACATAGCTTCTATATCAATAGATATGGGAAGAGGATAAAAGCTGATGCGGAATTCTTTATTGATGTGCCAGTGCTGATAGTCCCTCAGAAATATGAAAATTGTATTTCTTCAGCACTTTCAGTCATCAGATATGTAGGAGCGCAACCGGANTTAAGTNCGCTNATTGCTGCATATAAGATAGATNGTCCAAATGACTTGATAATTATTCCAAGACTTCAGGGACACGTGATAAATTTTGGCGATTCTACTCGCCTTGATGAAAAGAAAGCAGCCATTATGACGGCATACCGCAATGTCTTGCCGGCAAAAGGCTGGAATACATACGACACTATTTCCGTCAAGTTTAAAAATCAAATTGTGGCATCACGCCGAAATAAGGTTATATCTCAGCATGGTGCCCTTGACGATGACGGCATAGACCTCGAAGAGGCCACGCTTCCTGACGTGGCAAATATTAACACACAGAATTCCGTAGAAGATAACGGTTAAAGAATATAATGGCTACAGACAGATACATAGCAGCACTTGAAATAAGCAGTTCCAAAGTGATCGGAGCGGTAGGCGCAGCTGGCAAAAGTGGTCAGCTGGAGATACTTGCCATTGAGCAAGAAAAAAGCTCTGACTCTGTGAGGTATGGGCAGATTCAAAATATAGAGGAGACATACAACTTAATCAATTTTGTGCTTGAAAGGCTTGAACGCCGACATAACATTGCTCCAAAGGAGATCACTGGTGTGTATGTCGGTATTTCCGGTCGCTCACTGAGAAGCATTCGTAAAGATGTTTCTCTCGCTCTTCCTGACGACACTGATATCACTGATGCCATCCTGGAGCGTCTTAAAAGAAGCGCAATGGAGGCTGAGCTCGATAGTTCTCTTGAGATCGTCGATGCTATTCCTCGTATATTCACTGTTGGAAAAACGGAAACACACCGACCGAAAGGAATGATGGGCAATCATATAACCGCTGTCTATGATCTAATCGTGGCGCGCCCTATCATTCAGAGCAACCTTAAGAGAGTGATCAAAGACAGACTTGATCTTGATCTGAAGGGAATAGTGGTGACACCATTAGCTACCGGGGAAATAGCTCTCAACGAGCATGAGAAGAAGACTGGGTGTATGCTGGTGGATTTAGGTGCCGAAACCACTACGGTCACTATCTATACCCGAGGTAATCTGGTCTACTATGCCACTCTCCCCTTTGGTGGGAGAAATATTACCCTCGATTTAATGGAGCTTAACGAACTCGAAGACAAGGCTGAGGAGTTCAAGATTAATTTCGGCAATGCAATAGCGCCAACTACTCCATCGCAAGTGAAAGTCGGCAACCATAAACAATCGGATATCAGCAAATATGTAGTGGCAAGGTCGGAAGAAATTGTGGCTAATATTGTAGAACAGATTAAATATGCCAATCTCACAGAAAAGGATATTCCGGAAGGTATCGTGCTTTGCGGCGGCGGGGCTCGTCTCAACGGCATGATGGAACTTATCGGGAAATTTACCGGACTTAAAGTCAGAATGGCTACATTGCCACACTATATCAGAATGACTGATGTCAATGGTCAAGGAATGGAGAGTCTGCAGCTGGCTGCAATAATGTATGCAGCCTCTAAGAAGTCGGATGAAGATTGCCTTCAGATACCGGCTGCTCCTGAGCCCGAAAAGCCTGAACCGACGATCCCTGATAAGCCGGGGATCGACAACAAGCCCGGGAAAAAGCCAAAACCGGACAAACCAGGATTCTTCAATCGTCTTGGCAACAAACTTGGCCAAATATTTACTCCTATTGGTGAAGACGACGAAGGCGATGAACTTTCTTAATACGGATTCCTCTACTACCTCAAAATAAAATAATATGGAAGATTATCTCAACGACATATCAAACACAAGCGAATTTCTTGACGACGCTACATCTGCCATTATTAAGGTGATAGGTGTTGGTGGAGGTGGTGATAATGCTGTCAATTATATGTATCGGCAGAATATTCCCAATGTCAATTTCGTAGTGTGCAACACCGATGAGCAGGCGTTAAAAATGTCGCCTGTCCCAAATCAACTGATACTCGGATGGGACGTCACCCGAGGACGTGGTGCAGGAAATGATCCGGGCACAGGCCGCCAGTGTGCCGAAGCATCTACTGAAGACATTCGGGCTCTCTTTGACAAGAACACTGAAATGGTTTTCATAACTGCTGGTATGGGTGGTGGCACAGGTACCGGGGCTGCACCGGTGGTGGCTAAAATCGCAAAAGAGGAAAATAAACTCACCATCGGAATCGTGACAATTCCATTCCTTTTCGAAGGAAAGAAAAAAATCATGAAGGCCATCGAAGGCGCTAAGGAAATGCAGAAATTTGTTGATGCACTCCTCGTAATCAACAACGAACAATTGATTGAGATATACCCCGATCTTAACTTCTTCAATGCATTTGAAAAGGCTGATGACACGCTTGCCAATGCTGCCAGATCAATTTCTGAAATCATTAGTGAAGAATGCTATATAAATGTTGACTTCGAAGATGTGAAGACTACTCTTCGCGATTCAAAGACTGCTATCATCGCTACCGCATATGGCGATGGCGACCATCGAATCACGAGTGCAATCAGAAATGCTCTTCATTCTCCATTGATGAAGAAGCATGATGTCAACACTTCGCAAAGGTTGCTCTTGAAATTTGCTTGCAATAGAAATAGCGAAAGGCCGATCACGGCGCAGGAAATGACTGAAATATATGCATTCACGTCGAAACTCCCTGATAATATCGATGTGAAGTGGGGTATAGCAGACAATCCTGAACTCGGTGATAAACTGAAGGTTACAATCCTCGCATCTGGCTTCGATTTGACTCTGATAGAGAAAAAGAATCAGGAGGCGGCGCATGGACCCGCTGAGTCTGAAGATGTAGTTATATTCGGTGAGCATCATGATCAGGAGGCTAAGATTGCTAAGGAAAAGGAAATTGACAGTCAAATAGCTGAAATGTATGGAGCGGAAAAACTGAAGCAACAGATCCAAGACGCCAACAGGGCAAAGTATGCTGTGCTCGATCCTTCCCAGTATGACGACCATGAAGTGGTAGCACTGATCGAAAGATTTCCGACATTTAGCCGAGATCCAAAATATCTTGATGATCTTAGGAAGATTTCTGAAAAAAAGGACAGCCAAATACCCTCCTATCTTAAACCTTCGAAATCAGACGACGAAGAAAACAAAAACAATAACGTCATAAGTTTTTAATTTACAAAATGAATTCTCAATCCACACAGACACCTGAGAATCCGGAGAAATTTCAGATGGTGGCCAAGACTTTTCAAGGCCTTGAAGAAGTGCTACGTGATGAGCTCATCGGGCTTGGTGCCGAAAATGTAGAGGTAGGCAAGCGTATGGTGCAATTTTATGGTGACCTCGCTTTGATGTACAAAGCCAACATATGTTGCCGAACAGCTCTGAGAATATTGAAACCTATAGTGAAATTCACTGCCTCGAATCCTGATGAACTATATGATGCTGTGCGGGAGATCGAGTGGGAGAAATATATGAGGCCTGATTCTACATTCTCGATTGATTCCACTGTCTCAAGCGCTGACTTCACCCATTCTAAATTCGTCACTTACAGGGTAAAGGATGGTATAGTAGACCATTTCAACGATATTTGTGGTTCTCGTCCATCCATACGTNTGCAGNGAGCTGATATTCAACTTAATGTTCATATTTCTGAAAATAGAGTCACAANTTCGCTCGACTCAAGCNGTGAGNCTCTCTCGANNCGTGGNTATNAGGTTGAAAACACTGAAGCTCCTATAAATGAGGNGCTNGCTGCTGGCATNATNATGCTTTCAGGATGGAAAGGNGANTGCGATTTCGCCGATCCGATGTGCGGATCTGGCACTTTTCTTACCGAAGCTGCGCTTATTGCTGCAAATATAAATCCCGGCATATATCGAGAGAAATTTGCTTTCGAGACGTGGGACAACTTTGATGAAGCCCTTTTTGAGGAAATATACAATGACGATAGTGGCGAACGCGATTTCGCCTACAAGATATATGGTGGCGATATTGACCCCGAGGCTGTCAAGATTGCGCGTCGCAACGTGAAGAGTGCCAAAGTGGAAAATATGGTAGAGATTAGCTGTAAGAGCTTTGAGGAGTGGACCGACAATGCGCCTGAAGGTGTGTTGGTGATGAATCCTCCTTATGGACAACGTATCAATCCTACCAACATGACGGCTCAAGCACTCTATCGGACCATCGGATCATGTCTGAAAAAGAATTTTGAAGGATGGAACGCATGGATCATTGGGTTGGAGGATGGTTTTATGCAAGACATAGGTCTTAAGCCTTCCGTGAAGTATCCGCTTCTCAACGGTGCTCTCGAATGTACACTCAATGAGTATGTGATGTTCAGCGGAGCATATAATGACTTCCGTGCAGATGGCGGGGTGGTGAAACATGCGTCAAGTAAAACTGATTCTCCCAAGGTGCGCCGTATGACTGATCGTGAATGGGAAGACGACGCAAAGAGATATGACGGTAAGAGCCGTAAAAAAGATGCTAACAAAGGCGACCGTCAGAAACGTCGGATCGACGATAAGCCTCACAGATTTGACAACGAAGACTCCAAGCTCCGTTTCAATGATGAGAAGTCTGGCAGGTTTGACAATGCCGACCGTAAGCCCCGTTTTAACGACGAGAAGCCTCGCAGGTTTGACAATGGCGACCGCAAGCCCCGTTTCAACGACGAGAAGCCTCGCAGGTTTGACAATGGCGACCGCAAGCCCCGTTTCAATGATGAGAAGCCTCGCAGGTTTGACAATGGCGACCGCAAGCCTCGTTTCAACGATGAGAAGCCTCGCAGGTTTGACAATAGTGACCGCAAACCTCGTTTCAATGACGAGAAGCCTCGTAGGAACAACGATTTCAGCTATCATGCTGAAGCTCGCACTATCTCCAATAAAGGTCCCAAACTTACCAACTATACAGAAACTCGTGCTCCCGGTAAGATGCGGTCAAGGAAAAATTTTAAGAACTCATTCAATCAGGACGACGACGAGTGATGCAGCCGGTGGTTCCCGAACAGGAGACAGATAATTATTTCACAGCCGGCCCGGGCTCAATGGTAGTAGGAACTGTGGCAGCGATCACAATGATCGCTGCGACTGCCTTTTTGATGCCATCTCTTAGTCCGCATGCTGNATTTGGACTTTGCTTTACTTTGCCGGCAAATCCGTTTCCTCATCTTATTGGATGTGGCATCAACACCGTATTCATAGGATTGGCCATCTTCTTGGCATTTCTTTTCAATAAAAAGCATTCTTTTGTCAGAAGTACTGAAGCTTTGCTCCCGACTGCAATGGCGGTGATACTCGCTTCTAATCCCGTCAATACTTCTTATTTTGGTGCTCCTGTGGTGATGCTGATTGTCAATTTGATTTGCCTTGACATCATGATGAAGGCATATAATGCTGAGAATGCTACCACTTCAATGTTTGCCGTTGCTACATACCTATCTGTAGGATCAATGGTGCAATATGCTTTCCTTTCTCTAATTCTGGTATATCCTATTATGGCAATAATGATAAAAGTGCTTCGAATTAGGGAAATTGTTGCGTATTTAATGGGTTTGATTGCTCCGTATTGGGTTGCTCTTGGTTTTGGCCTCATATCTTTTTCCGACTTCAGGATGCCTCAATTTTTGATGACCCTTCCATATGCCGATGGCAACTATCTTCTGATGGTATTCATCTCACTTTGCACTCTCGCCCTTGTAGGGCTGATGATGACTCTCAACAATGCCATGCTCATTTATGCAGGCAATATGAGGGTGCGTACATTCAACAATATGATTAATCTTTTGGGGTTCTCTTGTGGAATCTTCATGATGGCAGATTTCGACAATTTTGGCGCATATGCATCTTCATTTTGCTTTGCTGTCTCAGTGCAGATATCCAATTTCTTTGCTATGAGGAGAATCCCTCAAAGTCCAATATGGTTTTGGGGGCTTTTGGCGCTTTTCATGGCTTTGTTCCTGTTTATGCTTATTGAGTCGCTCATTGGATAATCATGAAGATAATTGCAGATAAAAACATTCCTTTTCTGGAGGGAAGAATAAAGGATGCTGATCTTGTTCTGCTTGCGGCATCAGAAATAGATGCTGATGCTGTAAGGGATGCTGATGCTCTGATAGTAAGAACTCGCACTAAATGTGACAAAAATCTTCTCCATGGGTCTAAAGTGAAAATTGTAGCTTCTGCCACAATAGGTACTGACCATATTGATATTCCCTGGTGTGAGGAAAATGGAATTGTAGTGACAAATTCTCCCGGATGCAACGCTCCGGGAGTGGCTCTTTATGTCTGGTCAAATTTATTGCGTAATGGATTTGATATGGATAAGTCTACTTTGGGTGTGATTGGATGTGGAAATGTTGGAGGAATCGTGGCTCGTTGGGGAGAAAGACTCGGCGTTAAGGTGCTTGTCTGCGACCCGCCAAGAAAGGAAAGTGGTTTTTCCGATCGTACGTATCTGCCGCTTGAGGAAGTGCTTCAAAATAGCGATGCAATCACGCTGCATACTCCTCTTACCCGTGACGGGTCATATCCTACCTTTCATCTGATCGGGAAAGACACAATTAATCATTTGAAGCCGGGAGCTATTTTCATCAATGCTGCAAGGGGAGAAGTGGTCGATACCCAAGCCCTTATAGGCGCAATACAAGAAGGGAAGATAAGCCATAGTGTTATTGATACATGGGAAGGAGAACCCGATATTGACAGGAAACTCCTTTCCCTTGTTGATACTGCCACATGCCACATTGCGGGCTATAGTGTGGAGGGTAAACAGAGGGCAACCCGAATGGTGCTTGAAGCAATAGCTGCCACACTCAGACTTCAAGTGAATCTTGATGGACTACAAGGTCAGTATAAAGATCCCGATTCTCTCACCGCCGATCGTATAGTGGCTGCCTATGATCCGTCGGCTATGACTGAACTTTTGAAGTCAAATTCTTCAACATTTGAGACTCTGAGAAATTCATACCCACTTCATAACGAAATCTTGAAGTGATGATATGAATTTTATTAATTATTTCGGTCGCCCCCATAGAGTTCTTTTGGGAAACTGATGAGGCGGATATCAAAATCATCGACGTGCACATCAAGTGCATTCTCGTTGAAGAGTCCATAAGTCTTGCCTCGCAACCAACCGTCTCCATCACAGGGCCTACGATCGTAGACACCCTTTTGATAAGGAGTAATGTCTACGAGGTCAATCTTTATATTGTCAAGCAAAATATCATAAATCTTGCCCGGAGTGTCGCATCCAATGAAGATGCCGTTCTCGGAAGTGGCAAAGATGTTCATGAAGCGTATATTGTGAATTGGTCCGCAAGCGCCTTTCGTGGCTCCTTTGGGAAAACGCCAGCCTGCATCCTTATGGTTGCCAATTGCACGAGGGTAAGACGTGATATAGATTGGTTCTGACTGCCCCCACCATACCTCAGAGAAGAGGTGGCAATCTATGATGATGTTAGAGAATGTCACATTTTCCACACTTCCCTCGTCACGGTTTTGGATACCGATTCCGNGGTNNGAGTCGCGGATGATGCAATTGTCGAAAGTCACGTGTGAGATACGGTCCATATTCTCCGAACCGATCTTTACAGCGCAACTGCGCGATGTCATGATGCAATTGCTGACCACAATATCGTAGCAAGGGCCATATTCCTCAAATTCTCGTCGGTTTTTCAAGCAGATGCAGTCATCTCCGCTTTCAATATAGCAATTGGATATGCGCACCTTATGCGAGTGATCTATATCGATGCCATCACCGTTGCGCACCTTGAGATTGTTGAGCAACGATATGTCTGATATGGCTACATCATGACATCCAACAAGATGCACCGTCCAGTAGGCAGAGTTTGCAATGGTGACATCAGTTATCCTGACATTTTCACATCCAAATAGGGTCATCACGTGTGGACGTGGGTCAAAGTTGGTGACCGGTTTCAGTTCATATGAGTCATCGAGTTCTGCACCCATGAATGCTATAGCGTTCCCATCTATTCTTCCTGTGCCGGAAATGGATATATTCCTAAGATCAGTTCCTGATATCCACATCATTCCTTCCCCCTCATTTGCCCGGAATGCTGACTCTTTGTATAGAGACTCATCTGGATTGGCAAGCAACGTGGCATTAGGTTGCAAATGAAGGTCTATGTAAGATTTCAGATGAAGCGGACCGGAAAGATATGTATGGCCGGCAGGAAACAATACCTGACCTCCTCCCGAAGCCGAACAAGCATCGATAGCCTTTTGAATAGCTACAGCATCATCTGTCTGCCCATCTCCTTTAGCTCCAAATTCCATTACATTTACATCCTTGGCAGAAGCTGCCAATGTCGTCAAAGATGCTATTATCCCAACTCCCAAATATCTTAAATATTTCATCTGTATCCTTATTGTTATAATTGTCTACTTTTATATCAGGTCGGAGACCTGATGATTTTGCTTCAACCACAGGCTTAAGCCTATGGTTGCTAAAGCGCAGTGGCCTCGGAGAGGCGCTTTATGGTGATGTCGATTCGGACATTAAAACTCAATAATGAAATGACGATCCTCCTAAAAATTCCCGTAGCAGCGATGTCGGAGGAATTTGATCTACTGGAATCGGATCAAAATATTCGAGGAATTTCAGAAGTCGATACGCATTTTCATACTGCTCCACATTATGTGGAACTTGACGCAATATAGGCTCTGCATACTCCTTCATCACCCCAAGCTCAAAGATGAGCGATGAGTTGAATGTGGCATCTGCATTCTCTTGGAATGGGAATATCCATTTCTCTTCTCCTCTGCGCACTGATGGCCAACGTCTTATCGTGTCCAGAGCCGACGTATGGCGGTAGCGGTAGTCGCGCACTATGCGGCGAAGCAGACGATTGTCGGTGGTAGATATCCAGTTATGATCGTCTATGGCTAATGTTGTCAGTGCAGAAACATACACTTTATATATAGAGGATGCTCCGACAGACGAGATCAGTTCCGGGTTAAGACCATGTATTCCCTCTATTATAAGCACGTCGGTCGGTTCCATCTTCAATGGTTTCTCCTTTTCTATGCGCTTGCCATACTCAAAACTGTAGGTCGGAAGATTCACGGTCTCTCCTGCCAATAGCCGCGAGAGATCTGAGTTGAGTCTATCCAGATCGAGAGCATAAAGGCTTTCGTAGTCATAGTCGCCGGTCTCGTCGAGAGGCGTGCGGTCGCGGTCTACAAAGTAGTCATCAAGAGAAATCATCTTTGGGGTGACAAGCGATGTCATTAGCTGTACTGCAAGACGCTTGCATGTAGTGGTCTTGCCCGATGATGATGGTCCGGCAAGAAGAACTATCTTTGCCCCTCGAGCTACAATTTCGTCGGCAATACGACCTATCTGACGCTCGTGCATTGCCTCTGCTACATTGATTAGCTCCCTTACTTTCCTTTCTCTTACCGACATGTTGAGCTCACCTACATTGCGCACCTTTATCACTTCATTGAAGTGCGTATAGTCAGTGAAGGCCTTAAACATCTTTGTCTGCTTCTCTGGATTGAGTGCACGCTCCGGATTCTGCGGATCACGACCCATGAGTATAAATCCGTCGGCATAAGGATGAAGCCCGAATACGGGTGCATAGCCTGTTGAGGGTGGGAGTGCTCCGTAGTAGCTGTCGGCAAGTCCTGCCAGTGTATAATATGTAGTATATAGCTGTCCTGTTGTCTCGAAAAGAAGCACTTTGCTGAAAAGATTCTGTTCTCGAAGTTGAGGCAGAATGTCTGATGTGAGTCGTTCGTGGCGTTCAAATGGGATATCTGCCTCAGCAAGTGCTTTCATCCTTACTGCGAGAGCAAGAATCTGCTCCTGACTCAATGCACAAGGCTCTTTGGATCCTAAGGTGAAGATTCGGCAGAAATAGCCCCGGAATATACTGTGTTCGATACGGAGCTGGCTTCCGGGAAACATTTCGCTCACTGCCTTATAGAGCATAAAGCAGAGTGCACGTATATACACGCGATGTCCGGATTCTGAAAATTCGGAAAGATATTCCACCTGCTTTGGCGAATAGATCGGGAAGCGAAGATCTTCAGTCTTATTATTGACTCGGCAGCAAATAGGCCGGAAAGGGAGGGCAACTAAGCCATCATTAAGTAGCGTGAGGGGAGAGGCTCCTCCATCAGCGCCTACATATCTGTCTTGATTCTTGATATATATTTCCATGATATAAGAATTATAGCTGATGCTATTGACAGCTAACTTGGCTATCATAGCTGAAAATTTCCTGCAAAGACCGAAAATTAGCCTTTTTCAACTGCAAAGATAAGAAAATTAATCGGGAATGAATAAAAAATTGCCGAAAAATTTGGTGGATTGAAAAAAGAGCATTAACTTTGCACTCGCAAAATAGCCCAAGCACTCTCCGAGTGGTGAAGGCTGTTGCTAAAGGAGGCCCATTCGTCTATCGGTTAGGACGAGAGATTTTCATTCTCTAAAGAGCAGTTCGACTCTGCTATGGGCTACTAATAACAATATAAGTATAGAATATAGAAATGGCAAATCATAAGTCATCACTTAAAAGAATCCGTCAGGCTGAGAAGCGTAGACTCGAGAACCGTTATTGGGCTAAGACTGCACGTAATGCTGTCCGTAAAGTCCGCAAGATTGAAGATGCAGCAGAAGCTCAGGCTGCTTACAATAAGGTAAGTGCTCTTCTCCAGCGTCTTGGACGTAAGAACGTGATCTCGAAGAATAAAGCTGCTAACCTCTGCAGCGGCCTTCAGATTCACATCAACAAGCTTACAGCTGCCGCAAAGTAATATTTCGGCCGGCTGAATGATGGCCCATTCGTCTATCGGT
>WFLX010040891.1_pt1 | contig 12764 bp, 5 predicted proteins | sample 4967041 | NCBI WGS metagenome assembly WFLX01 (sample SAMN12857096, study PRJNA449069) | gut metagenome | isolation source: stool from male and female vole | host: Microtus ochrogaster | place: USA:Florida | collected 2017 | reverse complement strand
CAGGTATTACAATCATTCTACATTCAACGACCTTGTGATCACCGGTCTCTGCGGATTGCGTCCGCGTGGTGNCAACGACATCGAGGTGAATCCGCTCGTGCCCGCAGGCACCTGGAAATGGTTCTGCCTTGACAACGTGCCTTATCACGGACATGATGTCAGCATTATATGGGATGAAGACGGTTCGCGTTATCATCAGGGCACAGGCCTGACAGTGATGGTCGATGGCAAGATTGTCGGCAACCGTCCCGACCTTGGCCGGCTCGTGGTCAAGGATGCCCTCAAATGATTATCCGTAATCAGTAATATCCACTGTTAAGAATTACGTAATCAGCAATATCTTCTATTAAGAATGAAAACGAATATAATAAGTCGATTGCTGGCAATGGTGCTTGTCATCGGCGGTATTCTGCAGACCCATGGTATCGAGGTGTCACGACTCACGAGCGAGATGGCTGTCGACCCTCTGGCCTTACCTACCGCTTCACCGAGATTCGGATGGCAGATTCAAGGGTCCGGCGCTATGCAGACTGCCTATCAGCTTGAAGTATATACCGTCGGCAAGCAACGCAATATTGTCTGGGACTCGGGTAAAGTGTCATCAGACCGCAGCCAGCTGGTTGACTATTCCGGTCCGGCACTGAGTCCGCTCACTCCGTATTATTGGCGTGTGAAGGTATGGGATGCTTCAGGAAAGGAGTCTGCTTGGAGCCGGCCGGCACAATTTCGTGTTGCTCCCGCCAAGGACTTCCTGACAGGAGACTGGGTAGGTGCCGTGGACTACAACAAAGCCAACTTTCCCGACGGTCGCAACTACAGTTATCTGTCGTGGCGTGACTCTGTGGGTAAGGCACGTTGGGCGGCGGTGGATACTCTTGCCTACAGGAGCATCATGTTGCGCAAGACATTCGGGTTGAAGCGCGATATCGACTACGCCACCGTGTATGTGTGCGGNCTGGGACACTATGAGCTTGCCATCAACNGCAGGAAGGTGGGTGATGGAGAATTCNNTCCGCTGTGGAGCGACTACGACCATACNGTCTATTANAANACNTTCGANGTNACCGACTACATACATGCGGGTGACAATGCCATAGGTGTGTTGCTCGGCAACGGATTCTACAATGTGGTCAAGNGTAACCGGTACAGCAAGCGTGCAGNTCNGATTCNGCCCGGNGACACTTTGGCTGAAGATGCTCGTACACTATACTGACGGCTCTCAGCAGATGGTGGCCACTGACGGATCCTGGAAGTACGACCTCAGCCCCATAACATTTCATTCGATGTATGGCGGCGAGGACTATGATGCGCGTCTGGAGCAGAAAGGGTGGGACACACCCGGATTCGATGCAAAGGGTTGGCGTAATGTAGTGGTGCAACGGGCGCCCAAGGGAAAACTTGAGCCGCAGATGGCTCCGCCCGTAAAGATTATGGAGCGCTATGGCGTGAAGAAAATCCACAAGCTCACTGCCGATGAGGTGTCCAAAGCGTCTGTATCGACAAAGCGCGAAGTCGATGCTTCGGCCATACTCCTCGACATGGGGCAGAATCTGTCCGGATTCCCCGAAATTACTGTGCGGGGTCATGCGGGCCAGAAGGTGACAATGGTAGTTGCCGAGGGACTGACACCTGAAAATGCCCCTGACCAGAAACAGACGGGTCGCCAGCATATCTATACTTATACACTCAGGGGTGACGGCTCCGAGACATGGCATCCCCGATTCTCGTATTATGGTTACCGATACATTATGGTAGAAGGCGCGGTGCTTGCCGGTCAGCCCAATCCTGACGGCTTGCCGGTGATAGATAATATTGAATCCTGCTTTGTGTATAACTCCGCTCCTGAGGTGAGCGAATTTTCATGTTCGAGCCCTGTTCTCACCGGCGCGCATCGCCTGATACGCAATGCCGAGAGAAGCAATATGCAGGCCGTGTTCACCGACTGCCCGCACAGGGAGAAACTCGGCTGGCTGGAGCAGGTGCATCTAAATGGTCCGAGTCTGTTGTACAATTACGACGTGGCGACACTTATGCCTAAGGTGATGCGCGATATCAGCGACTCGCAACGTGCCGACGGCATGGTGCCTACCACAGCACCCCAGTACATCGTGTTCGAGGGTAAGGGTATGGAGCCGTTTGCCGAATCGCCGGAATGGGCAGCTACCCTACTGGTTACTCCATGGCAATATTATGAGGTCTACGGTGACGACTGCCTCATACGTGAGTACTATCCTCAGATGAAAGCATACGTGGATTATCTCGGCACACGTGCCGAGGGCAATCTCATCGACTTCGGTCTGGGAGACTGGTATGACTACGGTGATTTCCGAGCCGGATTCTCACGTAACACTCCGGTTGGTCTGGTCGCCTCAGCACATTATTATCAGGATCTGGTGCTTCTTGCCGATGCTGCCCGTCTTGTCGGAAATGAAGCTGATGCTGACCAATACTCGGCAATTGCTGCCAAGGTGTGCGATGCCTTCAATGCAAAATATCTCGATAATGACAAGAACACCTACGGCACCGGTAGCCANNCATCTANTGCCCTTCCGCTCTNCTTAGGTATGGTGCCCGATGACNGGCGNGAGGCGGTGCTCTCCTCACTTGTCGCNNACATAANAGCTCACGGCGACCGGCTCACTNCCGGTGATGTAGGCNACCGCTATCTGTTNAGGACTTTGGCTGACAACGGCCTTGACACGCTGATGGTGAAGATAAACGATCATTATGATGCTCCGGGCTACGGCTTCCAGCAGAAATTCGGAGCCACGACCCTCACCGAGCAATGGGATCCGCGTCAGGGGTCGTCATGGAATCACTTCATGATGGGGCAGCTTGACGAATGGCTGTTCCGTTCGCTCTTAGGCATACGGACTGATCCTGCACGGCCCGGTATGCAGCATTTCATCATCAAACCCTCATATGACTGCGGTCTTACAGGGGCAAGCGGGCGCACAGCCTCTCTCTACGGAGATATCGAGGTGGATTGGCAGATGCAGCCCGACAACTCGGTAATTCTCACTGTCGAAGTGCCCGGAAATACTACGGCCGATGTTTATCTGCCGGGAGAAGAAACTCCCCGTACCGTAGGATCCGGACGGCATGTGCTCACTTCATCTAAGTAAAAAACATTAANTAGCANCTTGCGAAATGAANCATANATCTANCATAGCTTCCGTGATGCTGTCGCTGTCAGTAATGCCGGCGATCGCACAGAACACTTTTGAAGGCCAATACACACGTCCGCTGGGCGAGGTGCTCGATGAGATCGGTACCCGGTTTGGCGTAAGAATCAAATATAACGTGGATACTACAGGCCTGAAGCTCGCATATGCCGATTCACGCATCAGACCTTACTCGGTAGAGGAGTCTCTGGACAACGTGCTGAAGCCTTTCGACTTCAAGTATGTGAAAAACGGCGACAAGACATACAAAATAAAGAACTACGAAGCACCCCGTCGCACCGATGCAGACGGTGTGAAAATGATAGCGTGGCTCAACAGCCTCTATTCCGACAGACCACAATGGGAAGCGCGCCGCGACACATTGAGCACCGAGGTACGCCAACGTCTGACCATTGATGATTATCTGGCAAAAAGGGTAGAGGCTAAACCGGTGTTCACTAAAAAGCGCAAATTCGACGGCTACTCTGTTAGCAACTTCTACCTTGAGACACTGCCCGGCCTCTATGTATGCGGATCTGTCTATGAACCCAATACCAAGGGCTCCCACCCGCTGATCATATGCCCCAACGGCCATTTTGCCGAANNCAGATACAACGTGGCTCAGCAGCAGNGGCTCNCCACCCTCGCCCGCATGGGCGCGATATGTGTCGACTATGATCTCTACGGCTGGGGTGAGTCGGCCGATCAGGTAGGTGCGGAGGCTCACCAGACAGCCCGGGCACATGTAATCCAGGCCATGAACGGCATTTCGATTCTCGACTTTATGATTGACCGCAAGGATGTGGATAAGAATAGGGTAGGGGTCAACGGCGGCTCAGGCGGTGGCACACAGACAGTATTGCTCTCGCTTCTTGACCCGCGGTACACCGCCGCTTGCCCTGTAGTGAGCCTTGCCTCGCATTTCGACGGCGGATGTCCGTGCGAGAGCGGTATGCCCATACAGTATGCGGCCGGCGGCACGTGCAATCCCGAGCTGGCGGCAGCTTTTGCCCCCCGGCCCATGCGTATCGTCAGCGACGGTAAGGACTGGACATCGACCGTGCCCACACTTGAATATCCCTATCTGCAGCGTATCTACGGATTCTATGGCGCAACAGACAAGGTGAGCAACGTACACCTGCCCGACGAGGGCCATGATTTCGGGCCTAACAAGCGCAATGCCGTATATGATTTCTTCGCTGAGGTATTCGACCTCGATTCATCAAAGATTGACGAATCAAAGGTGACGATAGAGACAGCCGAGGCGCTGAAAGCATATCCGCCGACAGGCGCTGAATAAACCGGTACAGGCTGACTACGGGGCCTGTGATCATGCCTTGATGCGCCGTCTGATATGTCTAAATCATAACAATGACATTACAAACACGCCACATTGATTTGTGACGTGTTTTTTTGAATTGTGAAACAATAAATTTAACACTAATTTGTTTTGGTATAGGAATAATATTATTAAATTTGCAAAATAGTTATGGATTTTCGCTAATAATTACNANGNTCCGTAANNGGAGAAATAGATAAATCGAGATAACGGCANAACCTTGAATCTNACCTTGATGAGAAGGCTTTTTATTGCAGGCATGTTNANGATGNCGNTCNGTGTATGTCCGGTTTTGGCCGACGGCATGCACGGTGTGGACTGTACGTGTGACAAACATGATGGCTGGGATAAGACTCAGCGTTACAGGATAGCAGCGTGTGACTGGATGATGCTCAAGCGTCAGAAACTCGGTGAGTTTGCCCTCACGAAGGAAATCGGGGGAGATGGAGTGGAGATGGATGTCGGCGGTCTGGGCACACGTGACACCTTTGATAACAAATTCCATCACCGTCACTTCCGCGAGCTTTTCCGCCGTACGGCTGATTCATTGCATGTAGAGGTGCCTTCGGTAGCCATGTCAGGATTCTACGGACAGTCGTTCCTGACACACCACAATTACAAAGCCCTTGTCGAGGACTGTCTGTCGACGATGCGTGCCATGGACAGCAAAGTGGCATTCCTGCCGCTTGGAGGAATCAAGGAAGACTGGACTGTGCCCGGGCCTGCTCATGATGAGCTGGTAAAGCGACTGCATGTGGCCGGCGTGATGGCCGAAGCCGACGGAGCTGTCATAGGTATCCGCTCGCCTCTCGATGCCGATGGCAACATACGTCTGCTCGATGAGATCAATTCTCCCGGTATCAGGATTTACTATTCGGTGCAGACAGCGATAGAGAACGGCCGTGACATCGCAGCCGAGCTCCGCACCTTGGGTGCTGACCGTGTGTGCCAGATACACATCTCCAACACCGACGGATACACACTTGAGCATGACCCGGCGGTGGACGTGCCAGCCATCAAGAGCGCCCTCGATGACATGGGCTGGNGCGGATGGCTCGTGGTGGAGCGCTCACGTGACAAAGACGACGTGCGCNACGTCAAGGGCAACTNTGGAAACAACATACGTTNTCNCAANAAGATATTTCAGCAATAAATGCTATGACCGACACCTGTTTATTTCGAATCCTACAACTTAAAAATCATTATCAATTCATTAACTCTTTAACTAAAAACAATCACAACTAACTTCCGTAAAAATCTAAATCAATAATCTAATCCAGCAAAATAAATTATTTAACAAAATCATATCATGAATATCAGATTCACAAAAACATGCAGTGCGTCACTGCTCGTGCTTCTTGCAGCATCGTGTGCCTCAGACGGCTTCGATGACAAGGAGAAATTCTCGGCTGGCGTCTCGAATGTTCAGTTGGAGTCGCCGGANATNACTNCCGACTGCTTCNCTACGCTGACTAATCCTGACGGCTCGGAGTCTGTAAAGTTCTCATGGCCCCTGGTCATGGGAGCCGGCGGCTACCTTTGCTCCGTGAAGGTGGTCGATGATCCCGCCAATCCCGAGTATCTTGTCACCGACAGCGTGGTCGACGGTACCACACTGACCTTCGAGCGCAGGGAAGACACCAATTATGAGGTGTCGGTAAAAACTCTCGGCAATGAGAAATACAACAACAAAGAGGCTCAGAATGCCACATCTTTTGCATACTCCACCATGCTTCCCGCCATCAAGATNCCTGCCGGNGTGGAGCTCTCNTCATGGATGGCCCAGAANCTTGTGCCGAGNGACGGCGAGCAGGGNTTCGAGCTNGANGCCGGTGTTACCTACAANCTTGAGGGNACNCTNGATTTCGGNCTGAACAAAGTCACCTTCCGTGGCAANAAGGCNCATCGCCCNATNGTGGAGGTAGGNGAGAACGGNTGTATCACNACNCAGGCCGGNATGAAGGTGAAATTCATCAANTTCGACTGCACCAAGTCAAANCTCAANGGTCTGCTCGTGCTCAGCAANCAGCCCGAAGGTGTNTTGCTNAACAANAACTANCCCACCGTGTATGTCAATGCCGGCAACGACTGNTACATCATCGAGGATCCCATCTCGTTTCAGGATGTCAACGTAAAGAATATGCCNAANGGCCTGCTCTTCGGCAANGACACACCCTGGGCNCTGACAGATTTCAGAATCGACAATTGCATCTTCCAGCTTGACAACGCCACAGGCGACGGCTTCATCAACCTNTATGGCAGCGGNGCCGGNCTTATCAAGAANATGGTGTGGAGCAACAGCACATTCTATAACCTCGCNGAGAACAACACCNGNTACTTCATCAGATACGCCAANGCCTCAAACGCNCAGCCGCGTAAGATCTACGGTGAGGCCCTCAATTCATCGAGCCACACNATCACNCACTGCACNTTCGTGCGTACATTCACAGCCAAGGACTTCGGTAACAACATCCTCAACAANGCAGTCTTCACCCAGAAGGTCGACCACTGCATCTTCTACGATGTATTCCGTCTGTATCAGTATCTGCAGAACAACAACAAGAAGACCACAGAATTCAATACCATGTTCTGCGACCTCACCGAGCCTCAGAGCAATGACCTCGGTGGCCGCAAGGACTCACAGGGCAATCCTTTCGTGACGGAAGACAATCCCCAGTTTGCCGGTCAGTTTATGCAGGAGCTTGATCTCACCAAAGACAACGGCGGCATCAATCTGCGCCCGACATCATCATACACAGTGGAAAACCAGATCGGCGACCTCCGCTGGTTTGAACAACAATAATACCATAAACCAATTATTATCGCAATGAAACACAATATATTGAAAATATGTTTCTTGTTGGTGGCAGTCTTTGTAGGATTCGCGGCCTCAGCCGAGGATATCCTGTTTCAGGGCACTGTGGTCGACGCTGAAGACGAGCCTCTGATGGGCGCTGCCGTAAAGGTCACAGGCACCAACATAAGCACCTTGACCGATTTTGACGGTAACTTCACCATCAAGGTGCCGGAGGGCAAGACAGTAGAGATCAGCTATATCGGCTTCACTCCTGTCGTAATCAAGGACTTCTCCCAGAAGACTATCGTGATGCAGGAGAATGCCGAGTCACTCAACGAGGTAGTGGTCGTAGGTTACGGCACACAGAAGAAGGCTCACCTCACAGGTGCCATCTCCACCGTCAACATGGATGATGTGCAGGATCTGGCCAACGGCAATCTCGCCAGCTCGCTCAGCGGTCTGGTCAACGGTCTGGCCGTGAGCGGCGGTGATGCCCGTCCCGGCGAACGCGCCACCATGTCGATCCGTAGCCCCGGTAGCCTCACCGCTCTCGGCGGTATGGATCAGGAGCCTCTTTTCGTCATCGACGGATTCATCTATCCCAACGATGTGCGCGTAAGCAACGATGCACATGCCAATCCCGGTGCCGAGGCCTTCAATAACCTCGACCCCTCTGAAATCGAGAGCATCTCCGTGCTCAAGGATGCCGCGGCTGCCGTATACGGATCACGTGCGGCCAACGGTGTTATCCTCGTCACCACCAAGCGTGGTAAGGAAGGCGAGCCTGTGATATCATACAGCGGTACATTCGGATGGACCGACGAGGTATCACGTCCCAAGATGCTCAGCGCATACGATTACGGCCGTCTCTACAACACCATCAAGGCTGCCGATCCCACAAACACTACACTCAACCCCCTCACAGGTCTCTTCCAGGCCGATGAGCTNCAGGCAATGCGCTATCTCAACTACGACCTGCTNGACAAATACTGGAGCAGCGGTTTCACACAGAAGCANAGCGTAGGTGTGAGCGGCGCCACNGGCAAAGCCAACTATTTCGCCAATATCTCATACTTCGATCAGGACGGTAATCTCGGCAAGCTCGACTACAACCGCTGGAACTACCGTGCAGGTGTGGACGTGACCCTCAAAAAGTGGATCAAGGCATCTATCCAGGTTTCCGGTGACTATGGCAAGAACAGAAAGCCTATGCTCAAGGCCGGCGGTAGTAACGCCGAGAAAGATTACAACCTGCTGCTCACCCATCCCCGTTACATCCCCGAGAGCGTCAACGGCTATGACATCACCCCTTACGGACCTACCAACAACCGTGTACAGGCAGAGCAGGATTACTCATTCTCAGTAATCCAGAACTCAGGTGACTATCAGGAGACCAGCTCAAACACATTCAACCTCAATACCTCTGTCGACTACGACTTCGGCTGGAGCAANATCCTCAAGGGTCTGCGTCTGCGCTTTGCCTACGCAAAGAATATCTCNAACACCGACTACAACGGNTACGGNTCTGAATACAATATCTATTACATGGGCCAGCGTGCAGGTAGCGGCTCTCACCTCTACACACCCATCCCAGGTCAGGAGGCCGAGTACGAGGCTCTGATGACACCGGGCAACTTCCTGCTTGCCAACAACGGTGCTCCCGTGTCCAACGGCTACTTCTCAGAGCGCACCATGACAAAGTCTGACAACTATCAGATGAACTTCACTGTCAACTACAACCGTGAATTCGGCCCCCACACAATCGGCGCCCTCTTCTCGATAGAGAAATCAGAATTCTGGAGTGAGTTCGTGACAGGTTCAGTAACCGAGCCCTACGACTTCGGTCTCCACCAGTCAAGCCAGGCATCGGGCTCGGTAGGTACCAACTTCAGCCGCGCCGAGTCAGGTACACTCTCTTACATCGGACGTATCAACTACGCCTTCAGCGACAAGTATCTCCTTGAGTTCCTTATCCGCTCTGACGCGTCTACCAAGTTCGCCCCCGAGAATTACTGGGGCACATTCCCCTCGGTATCNGCCGGTTGGGTAGTGACACAGGAAGACTGGTTCCGCAATGCNGTCAATTGGATCGACTATCTCAAGATCCGTGCGTCATACGGTATCACAGGTCGTGACAACACCGATGCATGGGCATGGCTCCAGACCTACAGCACAGCCAAGGACAAAGGCCCGATCTTCGGTCTCGGTGACAATGTGGCCGCAGGCTCGATGATCACACTCAACAACACNCAGGCCGCCATCAACCGCGACGCCCACTGGGACAAGAGCTACAAGACCAACGTCGGTATCGACTTCAACGTGCTCCACAGCCGTCTCGCCTTCAATCTCGACGGTTACTACAACCGCGATCGCGATATGCTTATCAAATATTCAGCATCAGTGCCGGGCACAGTAGGTACACCCTCCGCCAAGATGAACATAGGTAAGCTGGACAGCTGGGGCGCCGAGCTCTCTGTTACATGGCGTGACAACGTAAGCAAGGACTTCAGCTACCGTGTAGGGCTCAACACTGGCTATTCTGACAACAAGCTCCTCTTCATGGACTGGCCCACCAACGAGCTCTACATGAATTACCGTTACGGTCACCGTATGGATCTCGGCACATGGGGTCTGCATTGCCTCGGTATGTTCCGCAGCTTCCAGGAGATCGAAGAGTACTTCGCCAAGAACAACATCGTATCATACTTAGGTATGAGCAAAGACCAGGTGCGTCCCGGTATGCTTATATACAAGGATGTGCGCGGAGCCGAGCAGCCCGACGGTACATACGCAGGTCCTGACGGTATCGTCAGCGCTGACAACGATAAGGTATGTCTCTCCAACCGCTCGAATCCTTATCACATCACCCTCAACCTCAACGCCAAGTGGCGTGACTTCTCGGTTACCGCACAGATCGGAGCCAATTGGGGTGGATACAGCTTCGTGCCCAGCCAGGCCCGCAAGATCGGCAGCAATATCGAGTATAAGAGCGTTCCGTCGTTCTGGAATCCCGACAACATGTTTGTATATCAAGATATCTTCGATGCAGCCGGTAACTTGGTGATGGCAGAAAACCGCAACGGCTNGTATCCTAACCTCGCATACGACTCNGTCAACGGNATCGACTCATCATTCTGGCGCATCAGCGGCACACGCGTGCAGCTCAACCGTCTCACCNTCGCTTACTCACTGCCNCAGGCTCTCGTTAAGCGCGTCGGTATCAACAAGTGTACATTCAATGTTACCGGTCAGAANCTGCTCAGCTTCTACAATCCTTATCCCGATCATTTNATGGATCCCATGGCCGGCAACTACGGCGCATATCCCAATCTGAGAAAGATCACACTCGGTGTCAACCTTTCATTCTAAAACGATACAAATATGAAATTCAAATATATCACCCTCGCAGTTCTTGCCTCCATGGCCATGGCTTCGTGTAGCGATGACTTCCTGGAGGACAAGAAAAACTATGACTCAGTCAACGAGGAAGCCTATAACCACTACAACGGTGCGTCAGGCCGTCTTGACCAGATCTATGCCGTCTGTCTGCCTGATGTCAATTCATCGCCTTACGCATATCGCAATGTGAGCACCGGTTCAGCCGATGATTACTCAAAAGCTACCGAGGAATACAGCGGATTCAGCCTCTTCGTTGACCCGCAGGCTCCTCTGTCATCACAGAGCGGTAACAATCCCGTGCCCGATTTCTTCTACGGCACAAACAAGTTTGATACNTCAGCCTACGGCCGTATCCGCAATATCAACGACGTGATACGCGGTATCACCAACAGCTCGCTCACCGAAGAGCAGAAAAATGAGCTGCTCGGTCAGGCCTACTTCTTCCGTGCATGGTGCTATTATCAGCTCGTGAAGTGGTTTGGCGGTGTGCCTCTGGTAAAGGAAGTGCTCGATCCCGTAGAGTCATCGTTTACTCCGCGTTCCACCACCAAGGAGGCCATCGAATTTATCTGTGAGGACCTTGACAAGGCTGCCGATATGCTCGCACCCTTCACCACCCACGGCGGATGGAGCGACTCCGGCAAGTACGGCCGTGTGACCACTGCTTCAGCTCTCGCCCTCAAGGGCCGTGTGCTGGTGCTCTGGGCAAGTCCTCTATTCAACCGCAGCAATGATCCCGAGCGTTGGAAGAACGCATACGAGACAATCAAGGCTTCTATCCCCGTAATCAACTCATGTGGCAACTACCTCGCATACGACGGCAACCCCGGTATCAACGCTTCTAACTGGGCCCGCATGTTCAACGAAGAGAACAACCCCGAGTTCGTGTTCGGCACACTCTACAACAACCGTTCGGACGCTACATCAGCTGCCGACTACACCAAGAATAACGGTTGGGAGCACGGCATNCGTCCGTCCAACGCNCTCGGNGGCGGCGGNAAGGCTCCNTCGGCCATGATGGTNGANCTTTTCCCGATGAAAGACGGTCGCAAGCCCGCAAGCTGCGCCACTTACTACAAGCTCGACGCATCGGCAAGCACATACAATGCCGACCTCCCCTTCATCGACCGTGACCCGCGTTTCTACCGCACATTTGCCTTCCCCGGCGTGCGTTGGACATTTGACGGCGATCCCACAAGCGACCTCAACCACAACAAATACAAGGGCAATGCTTACGAGCTCTGGAACTACGTATGGTATGCCAAGGCCGAGGACCGCGACAATATCGAGAGCAGCAACAAGTACGGTCCCGACGGCCTCATGGCCAACGCCAAGGGTATGTATGTACGTAAGCGCACAGATGATCTGGATCTCAACGGCTCACCNCGNTANGCTTACATGACAGCCGACGGATTCAANCACTCAGCAGCTCCNTACATGGAAATCCGTTATGCCGAGGTGCTCCTCAACTACGCCGAGGCAGCCTGCGGCGCCGGTCACATGGCCGAGGCAGTAGAGCAGCTCGTCAAGATTCGTCAGCGTGTGGGTTACACCGGTGACTGCGGTCTGCAGGCCGGTCTCAGCGGCGACCAGGCTGCATGTATGTCAGCCATCCTCTACGAGCGTCAGATCGAGCTCGCTTACGAGGGCAAGCGCTTTGACGACATGCGCCGCTGGATGCTCTTCGACGGCGGTACGGGTACAGTATCCGGTGCGCCGGCTACATGGAAGCTCACCGGCTGGGACGGCAATACATGCCTCTGGCTGGGTGTGGCTCCGCTCAACGGTCAGCGGCGCGAGAACCTTGAGTTCCGCGTGAAGAGCACCCACAACAANGGTCTCGGNGNCAGCGANTACAGCGCGTCAGGTGCNGATCCCGATCCTCTGGCCAACGTGGCNCGTCCGGCNGCNGTNGACCTGCGTCANCCNCTCGACGAGCAGCTNCAGACTCTCGCCGAATGGTACGGACAGAATATCGAGCGCAACAAGAAGAAGGGCGACTCATACGACTCCAACCACACCGAGCTCTACGTCAACTATCAGCCCTATTACTATTTCGTAGGTC
>WFLX010395683.1_pt1 | contig 12765 bp, 10 predicted proteins | sample 4967041 | NCBI WGS metagenome assembly WFLX01 (sample SAMN12857096, study PRJNA449069) | gut metagenome | isolation source: stool from male and female vole | host: Microtus ochrogaster | place: USA:Florida | collected 2017 | reverse complement strand
ACATAATGGGGGTTATGTTAAATAGCAAAAATGGGAACAATATTGAAGCGAAGTCTCAGTCCCAACAAAAACGTCTTGTCAGTGCTTTATGTACTTCTGTCCTTTCACGATGTAGATACCTGCGGATGCAGGAAGATTTGTGGGTTTGCCATACTCCCAATCTGTGTGACCAACCAGCATGCCAGCAATGTTATAAACTGGTACATTTTTTTCCGTGTTGGCAAAAAGAGAAGATATTGTTGTCACATCACCGCAGAAGGTTAACGTAATTGTGCCGTCTTCGTGCTCCACGATGTTCGTAAGCGACTGGTTCATCTGATGAGGAGTCGCACCTGTGGAGGTGAAGACGCAGGCTTGCTCTCCTGCGAGTTCCGTCACATGTTTGCTGCCAGGGAATAAATCTCCTGCAGCTGAAAGTATGTAGTCTTTGTATTCTTCTATAGTGTTGACATCCATATAGGAATATACAGCTCCGTCGGCAGGAATGATGGTCATACGCTGATGGATAGCATCGGTGTTAACCCTGTTGTTCGCCCAGCGAGTGCGGTTGTAATCTACATGAGTCACCATTAGACCATGGTGCTTGATGTTATTAGTGCCATTTCCAACCCTTAGGTCCCAGCCAATGTTCTGGCGATTTTCAATCACATAGTACTCGTCTTCGTTCTCTGGATTGACTATCTTATAGCCTTCCCCATTGTCAGAGGTGGGATTGAGAGTTATGTTTTGTGAGGCACCTGCGGGAAGCGTCACCAATGGTGTCCATCCCATAAAGTCACGTTCGTAAGTGGTATAATTGCAGGGATAAAAGCCGTCTCCACAGTAGCACCCCGAATCCATGATGTCCCAGTAGTCCATTCCGTATGCGACGTACTGAGTGTCGTAGAAATCGGGAAGCCCCATCGCATGGCTCAATTCGTGTACAAACGCACCGATGCCATCTGTTTGACCTTTATAGGTTTCGTTGCAACAAGCATAGCAGCCAAAGGAGATACCTCCTTGCGACCCTCCGTATGCTTGTTCCTGAGGCCAAAGCGTGTCTTCGTCACCATCGCCATTCTCTCCAGGACCAGCAAACAGGAAAAATGCCATATCGACCGTGCCATTGCCGTCATTGTCGAAACGTGTCCAGTCAATCTTTTCTGCAACGATTTTCTCGATAGCATCATAATAGAATGCAGATTTGTTTTTGTCGTGACCACTGGAATTATTAGCTCCATAATAAGCATAGCCGNAGTCNAGCGTCACAGGTCCAAGTACCACAAACTCAGGGGNGAAGCGACCTNCGNTTTGGTCACGGAAATACTCACGGANAGCACCATAACTACCTGCATCTTGATAGTGCTCATTCTCCCCACCCTTGCCGTTGCAAAAGCGGTCGAAGAATGCGGCGACGGTCTTTGCGTCTTCGGCAGTCGTACACTCGTTATTCACGGTTTCCCCTTTCTCATTCGTGTGGGTGCCTAAACCGCTGATGAATTTCTTATCTTGGAACTGCACCAGAATAACGGGCACTTTTGGACTTCCCAATGACTTCAATGGCGCATCGGATTGAGAGCCAATCTTGCGACGAGCATTCTCCGTAGGGGCATCCGCTGTGGCTTCCATGGGAGCAATGACCATAGGGCGGCCATGGCGAGGTTTCACCTTTGCTGTCGCTGACAAGGACAAGAAGAGAATGGAGGAGAGAATAAAGATTTTCTTTGCCATCATAGTTGAAAGTGATGTCTTATAACTGTTTGTTCTGAAATGGAATGCGCGCAAAGGTAGTCAACTTTTCCTAAAAGAACCCACTCACAAGCGCAGAAAATGAGTTCTAAATTTGCTGAGCCTGAGATTTCTTGCTATTTTTGCAAGTTGAACGGTGACAGAACCACCGAGATAAGGCACAGAACACCATGACATCTTTCTTGAAACTTGTTGCCGATGACCTCTACAGGAAACTGGATGGCAACTTCGAGCACACTACCATCATCTTCCCCAACAAGCGCGCATCCTTGTTCTTCAACGAGTATCTGTGGGAGAACGCACAGGGGCAAACCATGTGGACACCTGAATATACGACCATCAGCGAGCTATTTGCCTTTCTGTCGGACGTTACGGTTGGCGATTCCATCTATTTGACGGTGAAGCTATGGGAGGTGTATCAGCGGATTATGCAACCCACCAAGACACTCGACCAACTCTATGCATTGATGGAGATGATGCTCAGCGATTTTCAAGACATCGATAACAACATGGTAGAGCCAGAGAAGCTGTTCATGAACATCGCCGATTGGAAAGAAATGACGGATTTCTCTTTCTTGGAGGAAGAGCAGCGCGAGGCTATCGAAGCGTTCTTCGGAAAGTTCATTAACAAGGAGACACCCGACTCTCCCCTAAAGAGCCACTTCAAAGTGTTGTGGAATCAGATGGCAAGCATCTACAAAGCCTATCAAGCATCGTTGCAGGAAGGAACGAATGGAAAGGTTATGGTGTATGAGGGAATGATGAAACGACAGGTGATTGAAGCCCTGACGAAAGAAGGGACAGAAGAGTACCAGCGCATTAACGACAGATTACACGCTCACACATACGTCATGGTGGGGTTCAACGTGTTGAACAAGACGGAAATGGAGCTGTTCCGCTATATCAAAGGACATCGTGACGCTAAGTTCTACTGGGATTATGACATCTCCTATACAAGGACAAGGAGGAGTGCCTCGAAACTCCTAAACAAGTATGAAGCTGGGCAGTTCATTTTGGACAACATCCGCCAATTAGGCAATGAATTTGCAGGACAAGACCTGTTTAACAACATGCGGAGTCCAAAACAAATCTCCTTTATCCAGTCGCCTACGGACAATGCCCAAGCACGCTACATTCACACATGGCTCAAGGAACGCGTGAAGCAGAACGAGCCTTTGAGGGAAACTGCCGTGATTCTCTGTAACGAAAACCTGCTGCTTCCCGTGCTGCACAGCATCGGCGAAGTGCCTGCCATGAATGTGACCATGGGGTATCCTCTGTCATGCACCCCTGCCTATTCGTTGGTTCAAGCGTTGCTTGAACTGCAAGTGCATGGACGCACACAGTCACGCACATGGCGGTACAAGCAGGTAGCAGCTGTGCTGAAACACGCACTGATACAGAAACTGGCAGGCAAAGAAAGTCGCAAGAAGCTTCAAGAACTCGCGAAGCACAATGTGATATTTCCCGACACTAAGTTTTTTGCCGACTGCACGACAATGAAGCGAATCTTCACTCCTGTGTCGGGCAAAGAACTGACCGCCTACTTGTCGGACATTATCTCCATGGTTGGACATAGCTATCAAACTGAATTTGACCACAAAGACCAGATGCTGCAAGTGTATAAAGAGAGTCTCTTTATGGCATATCGACTCATCAACCGCATCCACACTTTGCAAGAAGGGCAAGCAGCAACGCTGACCCTTAGCGACGAAATGCTGTCAAGACTCATACTTCAACTGATGGANCAAGCCACCATCCCTTTCCATGGCGAACCAGCCATCGGCTTGCAGGTGANGGGGCNGTTAGAGACCCGCAATTNGGATTTCAAGAATGTCNTCATGCTCTCTGTCAACGAAGGGCAACTGCCTAAAAGCGACAAACGGGCATCGCTGATTCCATACACGCTGCGCGCTGCCTTTGGCATGACCACTATTGAGAAAGAAGTGAGCCTCTATGCTTACTACTACTACCGTCTCCTCCAACGTGCAGAAAGCATTACCCTACTTTACAACTCCAGTTCAGAAGGNGGCAAGAAANGCGAGATGTCGCGTTTCATGTTGCAGACCCTTGCCGAAAAAGATGAATTGTTCGGACCTTCGCANGAGATTGCACTTCATGTGCTTACAGCGGCGAGTAAAACCATGCAAAACGCCAGTATCAGTGTGAAGAAAGATGAGGAGNNGATGGCTGCACTGCTAAAGCGGTTCGATGACGAGCACATTCTCTCGCCTTNTGCCATNAATACCTATATGAAGTGTCCNCTCAAGTTCTATCTNCAATACGTTGCAGGACTTCAACCCGAAGACGAAGTGTCCGATGACATTGACACCCCCTTGTTCGGCACCATCTTCCACGATACCATGCACCACCTTTATCTGCCGTGGGAAGGGAAACCATTCCCAAGCCAAGAGGTGAGATTACTGTCAAAAAACGAAGCACTAATCTTTCAGGCACTTAATAACGCCTTTGCCATTAACCTGTTTCATTATCCATCAACAGACAAGGAGGGCAACCTCATCAACTACGGCACCACAAGTGGGCAGAAACTCATGCTGAATGGCACACAGCTTATCAACAGACACGTCATCAAAGAGTTTGTGCTCAACCAGCTCAATGCTGATGCGCAGATGGCAGAAGAGTTGGAAAGCGAAGGAGGTCACTGGCAGATTATCAGTCAAGAACAAAAATACACAACCACCCAAGACGCTCATCTGTTGGGCGGATATATCGACAGACTTGATTTGCTGGCATCGCCATTAGGCAACCGCATCCGCATCGTTGACTACAAGACCAGCAGCAAGGCGCATGCGGCAAAGACGATAGAAGACCTATTCGACCCGCAGAAATGCGTCAACAACTACCATCTGATGCAGGCACTTTATTATTGCCAAGTACTGACGGCGGAGGGTGCGCCTTATGAACACGACGCGGTTGTGCCAGCACTGATGTACTGCGCCAAAGACTACGGCAGCAACTATTCAGGCATTCTAAAACTGACACCCTCTGACAAAACGAAGAAAGAAGACATCACAGACTTCAAGCAACAATACGGAGCGGCATACCAAGCATTGCTCTCCCAGAAAATAAACGAGATATTCGTTCCCTACGACGAAGATTCCTCCCGTGGCACTTTCACCCAGTGTGAAGACGAGCAGAATTGCGCCTATTGCGACTTCCTCACGTTCTGCCGCCGCCATCCGCAAAAGAATCAATAGCCAAAAGCCAATAAAAGGACATGGAAAAATTTGAAATCAATATCCTTGGATGCGGTGCAGNCCTGCCCACNCCTCGCCGACTNGGTTCTGNANAGGTGGTCAACATCCGNGAAAAACTCTTCATGCTNGANTGTGCAGAAGGCACACAGATGGNTCTGCGTCGTACACATCTCAATTTCTCCCACCTGCAAGCCATCTTCCTGACCCACCTGCACGGCGACCACATGTTCGGTCTCCTCGGCTTGCTTTCCACCTGCGGATTGTTAGGTCGCCTCCAAAGCCTCCATGTGTATGGACCACGCGACCTGCAACGGGTACTTCAGCCCCAGATTGACTACTTCTGTACAGATTCCCCCTACCCAATCATCCTCCACGAAATTGATGCCAAGACACCGCAAGTCATCTATGAGGACCGCTCTGTCCTGATTTCCGCCCTCCCCCTCTCCCATCGCATCCCCTGCTGCGGCTATCTGTTGCAAGAGAAGCCCACTCCTCGCCACATCCGCCGCGATATGATAGACTTCTATCACATCCCCATCTCGCAAATCAACAACATCAAGGCTGGAATGGATTGGACGCTCGACGATGGCACACTCGTCTCCAACAGCCGACTTACCACCCCACCCGCTCCCGCTCGTTCCTACGCCTATTGCACCGACACCTCCTATCGTCCGTCGCTGGCAAATCTCATCCAAGGCGTCACCTGCCTCTACCACGAAGCAACCTTTGCGCAGGAGCACGCTCTCCTCGCCAAGAAGACCCATCACAGCACCGCCGTACAAGCAGCACAAATCGCACAGGCTGCCCAAGTGCAGCAACTCGTTCTCGGACACTTCTCTTCACGCTATCCATCAGAAAACACGCTCCTGCAAGAAGCCCAAAGCGTCTTCCCCAACACGATTCTTGCCGAAGACGGCATGAAGATAGCCCTGTGATTCCGGTGCTAAACGTGGCTGATGCTCCCCCCAAAAAGGTGATGTTTGACATAAAGTATTGAAGTGCCTGTAGTTCAATGGATAGAATGGAAGATTCCGGTTCTTCTGATTAGGGTTCGATTCCCTACAGGCATACTACTTTTGGAAATGGTTTTCACTTTTAGATGGTAGAATTTCCGTAAAAATTCCGCGAAAAACTATGGCGACAATTACTGTAGAAATTGGCAGGAAAGGAAAGAAAAAAGAAAGACCAGTGTCCTTTCTTGTCTGTCATGGCAAGACAAAGAAGAGAATCCCTACAGAGTTAATGGTGACGGATTCCCAACTCACCTCCGACAAGAAGAAGGTGAAAGACGTAGGTATGGCGCAAAGGATTGAGAAGATGCGCAGGACGTACCAAGACAGGCTCTTTGACCTGTCTATAGAGTTTACAGGCAAGAACGTTGACGCTGCCTTCATTGCAGAAAGGCTGACAAAAAAGAGCGGCGATGTTGATTTCTTCGAGTTTGCAGAGAACTGGATGAAGCATACCTCCACAAAATCGTTAGGCAACTACAGGACGATGCTAAACTCTCTCGAAACACACCTGCAGAATCGGAAACTCCCATTCTCTTGCATCAATTACGCAATGCTCGAAGGATTCAAAGAGTTTCTGAAAGACAAGCCGCGCGCAAAGTCAATGTACCTCGGTCTTATGCGCCACCTGTACCGTGAAGCAATGAGGAAGTACAACACAGACTATGAGCAGGTAATCAACAACGACCCTTTTGTCAGATTCAAAGTGCCACGGCAGGTAATGAAGAAGGGGGTCCGCGCCCTATCGCTCGAAAACCTGTTGAAGATATACAGCTACAAGGGGAAGGACGGAAGTCGCGCTCAACTGGCACGTGACTGCTTTATCCTGTCCTTCTGTCTCATGGGGCTCAACTCTGTTGATATGTACGACATCAAGGACGCAAATGGAGGTGTCATCCGCTACAACCGCGCAAAGACAAAGGACAGGCGAGACGATGAGGCATACATCGAAGTGAAGATAGACCCTTTCATCGCTCCGCAGATGAAGAAGTACAAAGACAGGTCGCGCGTGTTCAACTTTTATAATAGATATGCTGACCACAAGACCTTCAACGCGAACATAAACAAGGGATTGAAGATAGTCGGAAAGGCGGTAGGCATCGATAACCTCTAGTTCTACCAAGCGTTCCACACTTTCGCATCGCTCACTCGCAATCTGTTGAAGGTATCGAAGTCTGACGTTGACGAAGCGCTAAACCATGTGGGAACAATGGAGATTGCGGATGTTTACATCACGAAGGACTTTTCAATCATCAATGAAAATAATGCCAGACTTATCAGAGAGGTATTCAAAAATGCGTGAGTTTTACGCATAATAATGCTTAGAACTCACGCATTTTTCAAATACGNCTGAGANAAAAGCGTTCAGNTGGAATGCNCCAACTACNCNTCCATCTGACGGGGCTTGCACGGGGCGAAAACGGGGTTATTCAGACCTCCATGTGTCAATTCATACTGCAAACTGATTGAACGATGAACGAGTGACAGGAGTTTATTTACAGAGTGGCGTTCTCAGAACCGCCTCTGTCAGACGACGAGCGTCGGGAGTTTTTCTTTTATTCGCTTTCGGCTATTTACGAGACATTCTCCTCCGAGCAAATCGGGTGTCTGGTCTCTCAACTTTGGAATCTTGGTATCGCTCAGGGCAATGTTTATCATGGGCGACGATGCACAATCACGAAAGAACCGATAACTCGAAAAAAAGCGCAGAAAATCCCCGTATATTGACGAAAAATCCAAATGCGATAACTTACAGCAATGGGAACGGGAACGCCGTAAAAAGTGAAATTCCAATAAAATAACTGAAATAATGTACGATTAAATATTTTTCTGTGAACTAAATTTATTATAACTTTGCACAGGAGTTCCGACAGCGGACGAGGCTTTCCCCTTGTGGGATGGCGTATGAAACAAGACGGTGGGATGCGTGCGGCTGACCTTTCGGAACTCCATGTTTAACTTATTGCCGTATGAAATATTTTGCAAATTTCGAGGCGGACGCTGTTATCCGTAAAAACGACAGTGGAGAACGCTTTATCAAAACAATAGAGAACCTCTTGGAGCAGCCCGCCTCTAAGGACAACAAAGAAGCGTGGGGTATTCCGAGTTTTGGGATTTACAATTATCTCGAACCAATATCGAAACAGGAGTACGAGGATTTCGGCATAATGTGGGATTGGTCTCCCGAGACAGGAGAACGCCGCTCTCTCAGGAATTAAAATGTCTATAATACTCCCGTGATTGTCTGAGGATTTCTTTCGCCTCAGGGCTTTCAGGGTCGAGAACTCGATACGCCTCGTAGAACTTATGCCCTAAGCCTCCCTCCAATCCCGTTTCTTTGTGAATTCGATTCCACAGTTCATCTCCAATAACCCGTCGAGCGTCGGCGGGTTTTTCTTTTGCGTATATCATTCTCGCCGTATTGACCTGAATCTCGGCGACCATTCCGTTTTTAGTCCTGATGTTAATGATATTGCCCGTATAACCGAGAGGCGTTCTTTGAGGCTTATATCTCAGGAAAACCGCTGTCGCTCTGAGGTCAGCGACGCCCCCCTGAATGTCGGAACGGTCAGCGACTATAGTAGTCCGCACAGCGTCTTTTAGGTCTGAGGGCGTGAACGTCGGGGTCGCGCTACGTTCTGAATAGACCTTTCGGCGGATTGATTCTGCGCCCTTGAAATTGATAGGGGTACAGGTCGCCCCGTATCGTCGAGCGATGTTCTCGGCAAGCCCCTGAACCTCATTCCCTGACAGGGAGGCTCTCTCCCGAGTTTCCTCGATTGCTTTGTCGAGATAGAATCCGTCGAGCATTCCTTTGTTGTCCTGAATGAAATACGGGAGAGAACGACCGTTTTTCGCCCGTTCCTCGTTCTCCTCCGCCCAATCCGTGAACGCTTTCGGGAGTTCTCGGACACTATTCACGCTGTCGTTAGTCGTTCCCTCCCCGTTCATGATTCGTCGGGCATCCTCCGCCATCTCCTCATCAGTCTTGAGTACTGAGGTCGCATAGCAGCGGCAGTGGGGATGCCACCCCTTGAATATGAAGTCCTTTGCGTACTTTCCCTTCAAATCGTCGCAAATGTCGTGATAAGTACCCGACGGAACGCCTTTGCAGTTGTGGTTGTTCGACAGGTGTATCTCAATGCCGACGACAAAATCCAGCTGTTGCCATCGGACGTGGTCAGCCGTGCGGTATGCAATGTTTGTCTCGGTTGCCGCAAGCCGCCTGGCGTTCATATAGGAGGAACGGTAGACACCCCTGCCAGGGTGGAACTCCTCAGCGTGTCTTGACAGGTGGAGTTGCCCGTGTTCGTCTCGCACCCTTCTGTACAGCCTATCTGGATATTTCAGATAGCCGCGCACGTCCCGTGCTATTTCGTCGGCTGACAGACCGCTCCGTATGCCAGCGTCGAGAGCCATTTCAATCTCGCGCTGAAATTGCTGTGTGTATTTCCACACATTGTCCGACAGCCCCAACCCATCAACTTTGCGAGCGATGAATGCGTCCCGTGCGCCATCGTTCGTGGAATAGTACCGACGCGCCAGCGATTTGGGAAGGGATGAGGCGCGAGAACCGAGCACAGAATTGCAAAGATTGTCATTCTTTCTGTTCGACAGCGTCCATTCCGAGCGCACCCCGTTAACAATGGAGGTTAGCACATTCCTGTTGAGCTGGCTGATGATGCTCTAGATTTTTGCGAGAGCCAACGGGTAGTCTGACCACGAGAACAGGGCGATATTGGCTGCGTCTTGCGCTGCCGCAGCGAACAGAGCCTCTATTTGCCTCTCGTACTTGGCGAGGTTCTGAATCCAATAGGGGGGTGAGCGCAGGGGCCAGCACTCTATTTGCCTCTCGTACTTGGCGAGGTTCTGAATGTGTATCTTGTCATACTTATTCATGCACCACCTCCTTTCGTTGCTCGAAATGTTCGCATGCACGGTCAGAGAGGAAGATACAATACCTGCCTCCCTCATTTTTGTGGGGACAGCGGCAGAGTATCAAGTGTACGTCTATGGACCTGCTATGCCAATCGTAGGATTTCGAGCAGTCCATGCACCTCTTGCCTGCAGCCCCGTTTTGCTATTTATTAGCCCTGTAGAGCGATTTTCTTGTTGCCATTGATAAGTTTGGGGAGCCATGCAATACGCCGTCCTCGTTGTTTTTTCGGCTCTATATCGTCGGCTCGAATACGTCTGCCATACTTTCTCCGGCGATTTCCTCCATTGTCTTGTCCACATCTGACGACCAGCCGAGCATTTCGACGCCTTGCGCTGGCTNATCATAGGCTTGTTGCCGTTGGCNAGNGNGAGGTTNTGAATGGTGTCCTTGTCGTCGNTGATAGTGAACGGGGTAATGATGTTCTCGACAAGAGCGTCGATGTCAGCGGCATAGTCATCGCCCATGACGACCTTGGCGTAGGATTTGAGCACGTTTGTCTCTCTGTCGAGATACTCTATAAGCCTTCCGCTCTCGTCCTTTACCTTGAGCTGACAGTCGATGAATAGCTGCTTTCTGCTCTCTCCGCTCATCGGTGTTGCCTTCATGCTCTCGTACGACCAGTCAGGAAGCTGCAGCTGGGTGAAGAACGACTGGCGCAACTCGTTGATGTAAAAATTGAGGTTTTCAACAGCCTGCTGCCACGTGACGTATGCGGCGCTGCTTCCTTTCGGGTACTGCATCACCGCCTTGCCCTTGGATTGGTTCGGGTCGTCAANNGCCTCGTCCCCGTANGAAATNGCCTCNTCNGCGAANACNACGAACAGGGGCTTGGAGTTCTCNCGGAGGTAGTTGCCNTTACGGCTCATNGCCCACTCCATNTCNTAGACNATCTTGGAGGTGTCCTCCCATATCGGNGTNGNACGGAAGCNGTANATNCCNGGTATCTTNCCGAGGGTNATTTTCTCGTCCTCCACTATCCGCCAACCTCCTTCACCGCTGAACTTCAAATGGCGGTCAGCGGTGTAAGCGTCGAAGTATGATACAGTCTTTCCCGCAACCTTTCTGGCGTATCCGACGGACAGGGCAACCAAATCGCCGTACTCGTCGAACAGGGGGAATAGTTCGTCACCGGACATGGGCGAGAAGTTTCGGCAGCGCAACTTGATGTGGCTCGGCACACCGTAGAGATTGTTGCGCTCCTCGACTGCATACCACAGGGTCATAACCTCGCATCCAGCGAAAAGCATATTGTAGCGTTCAATGTTCACGCTGTCAATGCGGTTGCGCTCGTAGATTTTCTCCAAAACCTTTGCGACCTCCTTCTGGCGGTCGTTCTCAGGTCTGTATACGCGCTTGACGGGATAGCCACGTCCACGATGGCGGTCGGGGCGTTGGTATAGCCGAAGTCCATGCCGATGAAACGACGACGGTAGCCCGTTTCCGGTGCTGCACACCCCCAAAAAGCATATTGAATATCGTTGAATGCGATTCAAAGACCTTCTCCAAGGTCTCTTGATATTAAGAAATGAATAGCACCCCAAAAGTTTGACATCAAACTTTTGGGGTGCTATTTTATTGCGTACAGCAGCTGACAATGTTTCATAATTGCGAATCACATCAAGCCCGACGAAAGCATTGCCATCACCGTAAGAAGCACAACGGCGTGTGGAGCGGTTTCACTGCCTCAAAATCGATGTCCCCGACATCGACCAATCGGAGTCCCCGACATCGGTCAACCGATGTCGGGGACTCCGATTCAGAGGTGCTGCAAGAGGGGTGAAATGGTTTCGCCATTTGAGGGCTTTGGAGGATAAAATGGAGCTTGAAATCTTCTATGTCGTATCTTCCCCATGCTTTCCATCTCTATTTTCGTTTACACGCAGAATCGTTGTATAAAAACTCAAGTCTTGTTGGACGGCTCTTGTCACCCACTTCTTCACTCGCCGCTATTTCCAGCGCAAGGACCGCCGCTACAGGCAGCATCTCGAAAAGACGCTGTCTGAACTGCCCGAAACCTTCACCCCGTCTTCCGACACTCCCGAACGTGAAGCCATCGAAATCATCAACTTCCTCGACACCACCAGCCGCACCCTCTTCCCTCCGTCCGACCGCAACTTCCTCCAACCGAACCCGTATGAATCCGCCGACGAACTCTACCGCAAGTATCACGAAGCCAAAGGAAAGAAGAAGCGACGTTCCACCAAAGAGAAATTGGAAAGGGAGCGCGACAAGGTTGAACTCCTCGATATCCTCAATAATGAGAGTAACTACTCTCGCAACAACCGAATCAAGAAGCTCGTCAGTATTGTCAACTCCAGTGGCTACACCCTCACCTTCCGCCGCCGCCAACTTGATGATGATAATCTTCTTGAGAATTTTCCACCTCAGCCCACCCAGCACATATCAAGACGGGACATTTACCTCCGCAGAATGAGGCTGTGGTGGTGGAGCTTGAAGCAATGGCACTAATTGCTAAGCGTACCGACAGGCACTCCATCACCTCCCGATTCCCTGCACACACCGCATCCTTTGTCACGCACCCTGCGCTATAATTATCACGCACCCTGCATCATAATTATAGCGTAGGGGCTTATGCTACCAATTCTACTGCTCTCATCCAAGAAAGAAAATTTAACCCTCCATTCCATCCAATTAAAAAAATATATAAGCGTCCCAACACCAAACAAATAAAAAATAAACCAAATTAAAACTCCAAACAACCCCAATAAAAATTTTTATAAATTGCTACAGCAACACCTCACCACACGACATTCCACCCCCACAAACAGAAAATAAAAAACTTTCTAACATATTTACTCATATATATATATCTTTATCTTGTAAATGAATAAAAAGGTGTGTAAAATTT
>WFLX010024059.1_pt1 | contig 12769 bp, 7 predicted proteins | sample 4967041 | NCBI WGS metagenome assembly WFLX01 (sample SAMN12857096, study PRJNA449069) | gut metagenome | isolation source: stool from male and female vole | host: Microtus ochrogaster | place: USA:Florida | collected 2017 | reverse complement strand
TTAACAAAGGTCTTGACCGCCGTGGCGGTGGCTGGGACACCTCTTGGGTTTACAATGTGCCGGCTCCTCTCAAGCCTTTCCTTATCCCCAACAATGAGATGAACTCTAATAAGGCTATCGGTGAAAACAACGAGTCTTGGAGTAAACCAAATGCAGTGGATGACTTCTGATAATTGCCCGAATCATTTTATAATAAGATTACAATATGAAACTAAATACCTTTAAATCAACACTTCTTATCCTCTCGGGCCTCGCTCTCGGCGCCTGTTCGGAAGGACAGTATTGGGATGAGCCGTCAAATCCCGGAAAGGTCTTCGCTTTCGAGAAACCCGCTGAGACAATCTCTATTCCGGCAAATGATGACTTCCCGTCAACCATCGATGTTGTCGTTTCACGAAATTCAAACGAAGGAGAGGCAACGGTGCCCGTCACTTTCACATCATCCGACGACCTGATCACGGGTCCGGCTTCCGTGACCTTCGCAAACGGCAGCTATACCGCTACCTATACTATTTCGCTCGCTGACGGTCTGTTCGCCGGTGTCAACTACACTGCAAGCATTGATCTGGCTCAACCCGAAGATGCCAAACTTCAAGTAAAACCGGAAAACCTCAGCTATACGCTGAAAATTTCCAAGGTTCTGGTTCTCGACTGGCAACCTGCCGGCACGGCAGCTGCTATGTCTGACTGGGGTCAGACTACCGCACCGGTTGACATCACTATGGAAGTAGCTACCAACTACCCGAGCACTGAAGTGCGTATCTGTAGAATGATCAATCCTTACAAGACTCTTAATCCGGCTTACACTCCCGATGATGCAAATCTCGAATTCTTCATCGACAACGACGGCAACGCCGCCGGTATGGCTGCTGCTTGGCAGTATATGGGTCAGAATGACGATGAAGAGGGTTATTACTTCTTCGGCTGCCCCGCAAACTACGGATGTAGCTTTACAAATGAAGGCAATATTTACACTATGGATGGTATCGTTGCTACAGGAGCCACACTTACAGGTACTCCCTCACCCGGATGGTATGAAACTATCACATTTAAATGGGACGCTCCTGTAAAAGAGTGAGCATTATAGCTGAATTCCGTAAATAATAAAGGAGTCGATAACAGTGTTATCGACTCCTTTATTATTTATTCCAAAGTGAGTGTTGAAATTCAATTAACCCTCAGGCGCGTGGATTGTTATGCGTGTTTCCGATTGACCAAAAGACAGTGGAATGAGTTTTTGTAACACCGTTAGTGGATTATGGAACATAATTTTCTAATCCGACACAGTTATTATATTTTTTTTGGACAGAGTTTATAGAAATGGTTAATCACCGGTTTAATATCACAACCAACGCTATAGTATCAAGAATATGAATACTCTTAAGAATAATTTGGTAATTTGATACTTTATTTATAATTTTGCAAGCAGTTTTAAGTATATTTAAATTTATCAGTGGTAAATTTCTACCTATTCAATTAAATTCAATAAACTCTTATTTCTATGTTGCACGTAAAAAAATTAAATTGGGCCTGGCTTATTGTGTTTATAATCATGCTCGGGGCCAGCATTGTCGGATGTCTTGTCACACCCAAGGAGGGGATATTCGATCTTACCAACACCCATCTCTTCGCCAATATAGCCTGGATGATCACCGCCACGATTTTCGTGCTGATGATGACTCCGGGCCTCTCTTTTTTTTATGGAGGCATGGTGCGTGTCAAAAATGTTATATCCACAATGCTCCAGAGTTTTATCGTTATGGGTGTGGTAAGTGTGATTTGGGTCATCTTCGGTTTTTCTCTCGCTTTCGGTGATGATGTAGCTCATATTTTCGGCAATCCCGCCACTTTCTTTATGTTTGACAACGTCGGGGTCAGCAACGTCACCGATGCCGAACATGAATGGACGCAGATTGGCTTGGCCACCACTACTATTCCTTTGGCACTCTTCGCTCTGTTTCAGATGAAATTCGCCATCATCACACCCTCCCTTATCACTGGATCCTTTGCCGAAAGAGTGCATTTTGCCGGCTATCTTTTGTTTATGGTGCTTTGGACTGTCATAGTATATTGTCCTCTTGCGCATTGCACCTGGCATCCCGAGGGGCTCTTCGGAATGATGCATGTGCATGACTATGCAGGCGGTATTGTGGTACACGCGGCCTCCGGTATCGCTGCACTCGCAGGCGCCTTATTTCTTGGCAAACGTACCGAGAGACATCAGTCGCGTCCGGCCAATGTGCCCTTCGTACTCCTTGGCGCGGCATTACTTTGGCTCGGATGGTTCGGATTCAACGGGGGTTCGTCACTTGCTGCCGACGGTATTGCTATCTCCGCATTCCTTAATACCAATACTGCCGCCGCCACTGCCATGATCGTATGGATTGCTATGGATGGACTGCGTGGCCACNAACCCTCGGNTATGGGCGNCGNTATTGGTGCCGTGGTTGGCTTGNTTGCCATTACCCCCATGGCAGGATGGGTAAGCGTAGGCCAAAGTNTATGTATANCTTTCATCATCACTATCTNTTNTAATCTGGCATGTNCCNGGAAAGGCTACNGTCACATGNTCGNCGATGCGCTTGACGTCTTCCNCACTCACGNTCTTGGAGGAATCATAGNTACTATCCTTACCGGAATATTCGCATACGACTTCTTTCTCTCACAAGATGCCGACATGATTTCACGTAATGAATTTTTCTGGAACCATATCCTGGTGCTCCTTATCGTATTCGCTTACACCTTCATTATGAGTTATGTTTTATACTGGCTTACAGATAAGATTATTCCCATGCGTGTGAGCCGAAAGAATGAAGAAATCGGCCTTGATCGTTCTCAACATGATGAAGTTTATGGGGGAGAAACAGGACTTGCCGAAGATTCGATGAGTCTTGAAGATTGGTACCGTAAAATGGAATAAACACGTTAAAATATAGAATAAACCCATTAAAGAAAGAGTCCGGCCTCCCGCCGGGCTCTTTTTAATGTCAGAACTTATTACATTCTTATACACTTTGCCATGTAATTTATAATGATTTTATAATACTTTCTGTAATGTTCAAGTAAATTGTTGGATTTATTATTAATTGGTGTATATAAATCATGATATTTTGACAAATTGCTATTTATTAAACACGAATTCCCCCAATGATTTATCTATTCACAAAATTTATGTACAAGAAATTAGGATAAACCCTAATTTAACTTATTTTAATATTTAGTTAACAGTTTTTAATATATTCATTCATATTTAATTTCTTAAAAGTTCTTAAATTTGCCTCCGAATCTATAAATAACTTGGTGAATGTTGCTTCTTTCTGGTGATTTCCGATTGGTAACAGCTTAGGATATTAGGCTATCTGACAGCAAATTAAATTAGAAATCTCTAAAAATTATCTTCAAATTAGTTACCCGGCTTTTTAACGATTCATAAGAAACTGATTAAACAATTCCTGTATGATTTTCAATAATTTTTTGAAAATCACTCTATGTTTTTTAGCAATGATATAGGATGTTTAATCTGTTTCCCGGTTTGATAAACAATATAAATAAATAGGTGGAAAAATGATGTGACAAATTCTCGGGCTCCTTATAAATCGTCATTTACAACTGAGTGGAAACAGTTGAAGGTGGAAAACGGCTGAGTGGAAACAGCTGATGTAAATGTGATTTATAAGGCCCATCGTGATCAAAAACGATTTTCATAGGTTTAATTTTTTGTAATAGTATGAGAAAACTGTTTCTAATTCTCATGACTGTGCTCGGAGTAGCCATAGGTGCTTTAGCACAAGGGCGCACTATAAACGGCATAGTCCTTTCGGGCGATGACAACGAACCTGTTGTCGGAGCCACTGTAATGGTGACAGGCACGAACATCGGCACATCTACTGATGTGGACGGTAAGTTCAGGATCACAAATGTGCCTGAATCTGCGAAAACCTTGAGAGTAAGCTATGTCGGCATGACCTCTCAGGAAGTTCCCATCACTAAAGGAGAAATCAAGATTATCCTCGGTCTCAGCTCCGACGTGCTTGACGAAGTGGTTGTCACCGCCCTCGGTATCTCCAGAAGTGAGAAATCTCTCGGTTACGCCGCTACTCAGGTGGATGCCACCGAAATCGAGCGTGCCCGCACAACCAACGTCATGGAAGCCCTTCAGGGTAAAGTAGCCGGCCTTCAGATCCAGACTACTTCTTCCGACCCCGGTATGGCCAATAACGTCTCTATCCGTGGTCTCGGTTCTATCAACGGTTCTAACGAACCCCTCTATGTAGTGGACGGTGTGCCCATCGCCAACTCCACTTTCAATGCTCAAGGCCATGCCATCGCAGCCGGTGGTGTCAACAATATCTCACCCGATGATATCGCTTCTCTTACCGTCCTGAAAGGCGCGGCAGCTACCGCCCTCTATGGTAGCCGTGCAGCTAACGGCGTGATAATCATCACTACAAAATCCGGTAAGGGAGGGGGCGGCAAAAACTACTCCGTCACTTACAGCGGCACAGTAGAGGCTAATCGCGTGAGCCTGCTCCCCGAAATGCAGAACAAATGGGGACAAGGTTGGAACGGTGGCCAGACATTTATTGAGAACGGTTCTTGGGGTCCCGCACTCGACGGAAGCACCCAGGTATACGGTCCTATCTGGAACAACTCTCAGCTCATCCACGAATACTCGGCTAAGAAAAATAATGTACGCGATTTCTACGACACGGGCGTGTCACAGACCCATAATGTAGCAATCAGCGGCACAAGCGCCGACCAGAAACTCACTTATTACACTTCTTATTCTTACACGGCTAACAATGGTGTGATGCCTACTGACGCTGACTCTTACAAGCGTAACACCATAGCTTTCCGTGGTTCTTTCCAGCCGGAGAAATGGTTTAAGATTTCCACAGCCATGAGCTTCGCCAACTGGAAGACAAAGACTGTAGGTTCTTATCAGGGTACATCTCCTATCGACGGTGTGCTCGAGATACCTCGAGACGTATCTATCGTCGATATGAAGAATCTCAACAGCGCTTTCAATACTCCTGAAGCCTACTTCACTCCTTACGGTATCACCAACCCTTATTGGGCTATCGCTAACAACAAGAACGAACTCAACGGTAAGCAGACTTTCGGTAAACTCCAGGCCGACATCTTCCCTATCGACGGACTTACCCTTACTTACCGCTTCGGTTTCGACTACTCTGACTATGATCAGAAACAGGGTTATCCTCAGATCGATCTCGACGATGCCCTCATCAATGAGGATTATGGTTACGCTCCCAGCAACATGAACCAGGCCGGTTATGTCTATGCTTACTATAGCCGCCGCTACGAGCTTAACAATGACTTCCTCGCCAACTATAACAAGAACTTCTTTGACGAGCGTCTTGACCTCGGTGCAACTGTCGGCTTCAACATCAATGAGCGTTCCTCAACATATATGAACGGTGAAACCGACGATCTCGCAATCAATACCGGCTTCTGGCACCTCAGCAACGGTGCTACCCGCACAACCCTCGGTGAAGGCCAGAGCAAACGTCGCCTTATCGGTCTCTTCGGAGATATCTCTCTGGGCTGGGATAACTTCCTCTACCTTGACCTCACCGCTCGTAACGACTGGTCGTCTACTCTTCCGAAGGGTAACAATTCATTCTTCTATCCCGGTGTGACTTTCAGCGGTATCTTCACCAAGTTCATCCCCACAAATGATATCCTCACTTTCGGTAAGGTTCGTTTGGCTTACGGTAAGACCGGTAACGATGCTTCTCCTTATTACACTGCCACAAACTATCTCCAGGCTTATACCAACGGTTACTACGGCAGCTACATCATCAAGTTCCCGTTCAACGCCGCCAATGCTTTCATGGCTTCCGCAACTGCAGGAACCAACACTCTCCGTCCTGAGATGACTTCTGAGTTTGAGGTTGGTGCCAACCTTAAATTCTTCAACGGAAGAATCGACCTCGACGCTTCTTATTACAACCGTATTTCTTCCGACCAGATCTTCACTCTTCCCGTGGATCCCTCTACCGGTTTCAGCAGCCAGGTGATCAACTTCGGTAAGGTGCGTAACCGTGGTATCGAGCTTATGCTCAACACAGTGCCCGTACAGACCCCGAATTTCACATGGGAACTCGGTCTTAACTTCTCCAAGAACTACAACAAGGTGCTTTCACTTCCCGAAAGCCTCGAAGGTGGAAAGGTATCTATCTATAACTTCTCTGCCGGCAACGATGCAGTTTACATGTATGCAGAGCAGGGCAAGGCTATCGGCCAATACTATACTTATCTCCCGCAATACGTGACTGACCAGAGCAGCCCTTACTACGGCTCTCCTATCGTTGATGCCAACGGTCAGCCTATCTTGAGCGATGAAATCGAAGCTACCGGCTACTCTATGAACCACCAGTGGACCGGCGGTCTGNCAACAGCCTTTACCTTCTATGGCGTGACTCTCAGCGCTGCCTTCGACCTCCGTTACGGCGGCAAGATGTTCTCACGTACTAAAAACCTCATGCAGTTCACCGGTAACGGTATCGTGACTGAAGAAAACGAACGTCGTCCGTTTATCATTCCCAACTCTGTTGTGAAAAATTCTGACGGCTCTTACAGCGAGAACACTACTCCTATTTATGTAGCAAACAGCAGCTTCCAGAACTATTTCAACAACTATGGCTGGGGCCACGGCGGTATGGCTTATCTTACTGACCGTACCTACTGCAAGCTCCGCAACATCTCACTCAGCTGGAGCCTTCCCAAGAAGTGGATGAACGCTATCTATATGAACGAGATCGTTCTCACTGCTTACTGCAACAATCCATTCATCTGGACTGCGAAAGAGAACAGATATGTTGACCCCGAGTCGACTACTTCTGTAGGTTCCGGCGATATTGCATACGGTTTCGGTGAGCTCTACACCAACCCCTCTTGCCGCACATTCGGTTTCAACCTCAAAGTAACTTTCTAAAGACACATCTGAAATGAAAAAAATATTATTGACAGGAGTCGTAGCATTGTCGCTCTCTATGGGTGCCTGCGACAGCTACCTTGACATAAACGAAAGCCCCAACTCTCCGGCTGCCGGCAATCTCTCTCCTGACCTCATCTTCCCGGGAGCGGAAATGGCTTTCGCCAATAGCTACAGCGACTACTTCCGTATCACCGGCGGATATTTCGCTCAGCATTACTCTCAGTTCTTCGGCACCTCAAACTACATGGACTACAGCCAGTTCATGCAGAGTGCAGTGCGTTCAAGCGGTACATTCTCAAATCTCTCAACCCGCACACTCCAGAACCTCTCTACAGTGATTGCAATGGCTAAGGAGAGTGAAAGCTACGGTACTGTGCTCGCCGCCACCGTAATACGTGCCGCTACCTATCAGGCTTTCATCGACTGCTATGGTGAGATTCCTTATAGCGAGGCTCTTGACATCAACAACATCTCACCGAAATATGACGACGGTAAGGATGTGTATGCAGGAATCATCGCCGAACTTGACGAGGCCCTTGCGAATGTCAACGGTCTGGAAAGTGTCTGCACAAACTTCCTTCTCCCCGGCTCTCGTGCTTCTGAATGGGTGAAGGTGGCAAATGCTATCAAGCTCCGTATCCTCATGCGTGAAAGCAATGCTGTTAATGTACAGTCGGAGTTGGCCGCTCTTGTAGCAGAGAATAATTTCCCCTCGGGTGACGTAGCATGGACNGGTTGCTGGAAAAACGAAAGCGGTCAGGCCAATCCTTACTATCAGGAGGAATTTGCCACCTATTTCGGTTCTACTCAGCAGAACGTTATCCTCAACATAGCNCTGCTCGCTACCATGAATGCNGGTGATGACGCTCGNCTNCAGGCNTTCTTTAATCCCAATATCGAGAAATCTGAATATACCGGNGGTGTATCAGGAACCAATTTCTCAACNACNNCTTCNTATAAGGCNAATTACTGGTGTCGTCCTAACATGGANTATGATTCTCCCGTATATCTGATCACCCGTTCTGAGATTGAATTCTTCCTCGCTGAATATGAGGCTCGCTATGGTTCTGCAGCTGCTGCTGAAGATCATTACAAAGCCGCTATCGAGGCATCATTCGAGTCTGCCGGCGTGACAGGTTGTGAGACCGTGCTTGAAGCATATCCTTGGGATGCATCCAACTGGGCGAAATGCATCGGTATTCAGAAATGGGTCGCTCTCTCAGGCACCAACAACTTCGAGGCATGGTGTGAGCTCCGCCGTCTTAAATATCCTGCTTTCGGCAGCGTAACAGGCGAGCAGATCTATAACGTCCTCACAGATGCTTACAATCCGGGCATTCTCGAACCGGGCACACTCTATACACCAATTCAGGTGAACGGTACTCTCGGCAGCAATAAAGTGCTTCAGCGCTGGCCTTATCCGGAGTCTTCTGCAAACCGCAACAGCAATGTGCCTGACTATAAAGGTGACGGCACCCCCGTATTCTGGGCACAGTAAGTCTAACGTTTTAATTTGTCAACAGAAATGAAAAAATATATTTCAACAATGGCTGTCGGTCTTGCTCTTGTGGCNCTCGCCTCGTGNAGNAAAGACACCGAGGGNTTGACCGGNATCACNTACTATCCTGTGATAGAGCTTGANGGNCCCACCTACGACATGGCGGAAGCAGGCACACCGTTTGTAGATCCCGGCTACTCGGCATCTCTTAACGGTGAGGATTACTCTTCGCATGTGGAGATAATCACACGTATGGACCTCAACAATCCCAAGCCGGGCTACTATTCAATCACATACTCCGCCACAAATGATGATGGCTTCAGCGCTTCAGCTACACGTTACGTGCTCGTGGCAGATAATGATGACCCCGTGAGCGGCTACTACACCACCAATACCGACAGTTTCCGTGATTACAACGGTGTGATCTTCTATGGCGGCTATCCTGAAGTGGTTTATGCTAACGGCGACGGCACTTATCATATCTCCGACCTTCTTGCCGGATGGTATCAGTATCGTGCCGGTTATGGCAGCGCCTATGCATTAGGTGGTGAAATCAGTGTGGATGCCGACGGAAATATCGAGCTGCTTGACAGCTACCTCTCAGCTTGGGGTGACTCGGCCAACGAGTTGACTGATGGTAAATTCGATGCTGCCGCAGGCACCATTCAATATATCGTAAGTTATACCGATTATCCATTCCTGTTCAACGTTACTCTCAACAAAGACTGAGCCGGAATACTGACGGATATATTGAGTTTTACTTCACATTAATAAGCTCTTATAATTTAATTCTCGAAAAAGATGAAAAAATATATAAACTTGACATTCCTCCTGATGGGGATTCTCCTTTTCAGCTCCTGCAGCAAGGAGGACATACCCATGACATCTACGGTTGACCTCGCCGGAGAGTGGATGGTGACTGTCGATATTATCGCCGGTGACCAGGTCTATGAAGACGGCTACGGTCTGGGCCAGATGCTCTGGATCACCTACAACACCAATGCCAATAATGGCAAGGAGATTTGGGTGGATGATCTCGGCAGCTTCTGGGAAACAAAGGTTAAAGTACCTTGCGACCTTTCCACACTCTCTTTCGGCTCCTCGACTCCTGCTCCAAATGAATATTACGATTGCGATGTGACAGTGACAGGCGGTAAAGTCACATTCGGTGGAGCAGTCACTCCTTCAGGAATGCCGGCCGACAAGTTCGAATGTTATGTCACCTACAGTGATGATGACAACGGCTACACATATTATGTACACGGCTACCGTCGCACAGGTTTCGTAGCCGACGAATGATATGTGATTAAGCAAGCAAATGAATTAAAATAATAATTCTTAAAGACATTCTCACAAGCTCGGATGTGAATCCTTCAGCAGTGGTTTATTTCTTATACTTTGTAACCCTCTCTCCTCTCCTTTAACTACAAAGCAACGGAAGTAAACTTGAGATAATGGAAAAATCCGATTAACCGGAATGTCTGATGTATGGTCTTCGGGATGCACGCTCTTTGTGCATCCCGTTTTTTTATATAATTTCGCGTTATGGATAATAAGGAAGTGAAAGGACGCTTCGCCCCCTCCCCTACGGGACGTATGCATCTGGGCAACGTGTTTGCCGCTCTTATCTCTTGGCTTTCGGCTAAGAAACAGGGGGGAAACTGGGTGCTCCGTATCGAGGATCTCGACCCGCAGCGCTCCCGTTACGAATATGCACGCCTCATTGAAGACGACCTCGATTGGCTGGGGCTTCATTGGGATGAAGGTGGTCTTGACGACAAAGGTGATAATCCGCCATATCGCCAGAGCTTGAGTTCAGATTTTTATGAGGAGGCGTTCCGTCATCTCTCCGACCTCGGGTTAACCTATCCATGTTATTGCACAAGGGCCGACATAATGGCCACCCAAGCCCCTCATGAGAGCGACGGACGGGTAGTATATTCGGGGACATGCCGACCTCCTCATCTCGGAGGGAGTTTCATGGCGACCGAGGAGAAAAAGGAAGCAAGAGGCACACGGCTTTTCGTGCCTGACAAGGTGATCGGTTTCACCGACCGTCTTTATGGTGCTCAGGAGGTGAACCTCGCCCGACATTGCGGTGACTTCCTGCTGCGCCGTGCCGACGGAGCATGGGCGTATCAATTGGCGGTAGTGGTGGATGACGCACGTATGGGAATAACCGAAGTGGTACGTGGGAGCGACCTTCTTTTGTCATCGGCCCAACAGATCTACTCGTATGCTTTATTAAACCTGCCGGTCCCGGACTTCGCCCATGTGCCGATTCTATGCAATGACGATGGCGTGAGGCTGTCCAAGCGCGACAGATCAATGAGTATGGAAGAGGTGCGTAAAGAGAGCGATGCAAGCCATGTCATAGGTTATCTGGCCTATTTAGCAGGTTTGCTCCCCGAGCCTTTCCCTATTTCAGCACAAGGGTTGCTTACACTTTTCTCATGGTCAGCTCTACCAAAATTATACAAAATTAAATGAGACGGACTATTTATCCCCCTTTTTGAACATTTTTTCCACTATCAGTAATGATTATTTTATATAAATTTGCATTTGTAAAAAAATCGTATTACTGAAATACGGACAAATTGAAAAACTCGATATAACCCCATCATGAAAAAACAACTTCTTTCAGCCCTCTTAGCTGTGGGCTGTCTTGCATCAGCAAGCGCCGCGGTAAATAAGCTCGTGGTTGAGCCTAACGCCAAGGGAGCTCCTATACCCCCGACGATGTACGGCCTCTTTTTTGAGGATATCAACTATGCCGCCGACGGCGGTCTTTATGCCGAAAAAATCAAGAACCGCTCCTTCGACTTCCCGACCCCGCTCCAAGGATGGAATGCATTTGGAAAAGTGGAGGTGCTCAACGATGGTCCTTTCGAACGTAATCCCAATTATGTGCGACTCTCTCCGGCCGGACACAATGACAAATGGACCGGACTCGATAATGAAGGCTTCTTCGGTGTAAGCTTTGAGAAAGGAAAAGATTACAACTTCTCCGTATGGGCACGTGTGCCTGACGGAGGCACCTCTAAGATTCGTGTGGAACTGGAAGATCCCGCTTCAATGGGAGAGGGCCAAGGTTTTTGCTCCCAAGAGATAGAAGTGAAAGGCAAGGAGTGGAAGCAGTATAAAGCTACTCTGAAACCTTCTGAGACTGTCTCTAAAGGTAAACTCCGCATATTCTTATGCAAACCCGAGACAACCGTAGATCTCGAACATGTGTCACTCTTCCCCGCCGACACATGGAAAGGCCGTGAGAACGGACTTCGTGCCGATCTCGTGCAGAAACTTGCCGATTTGAAACCGGGTGTATTCCGTTTCCCCGGCGGATGTATCGTGGAAGGCACGGATATGGACACACGTTACCAGTGGAAAAACACGGTCGGACAGGTAGAGAACCGTCCTGTCAACGAAAACCGCTGGCATTATACCTTCCCCCATCGTTTCTTCCCCGATTATTTCCAGAGCTATGGCCTCGGCTTCTATGAATATTTCCTTCTCAGTGAGGATATCGGTGCCGAACCTCTTCCTATTCTTAACGTAGGATTGGTGTGCCAGTTCCAGAACCATGACGAGAACGCACACGCACAACTCGACGAGCTACAGCCATTTATTGACGACGTGCTCGACCTGATTGAATTCGCTAACGGACCTGTCGACTCCAAATGGGGCAAATTGCGTGCTGAAATGGGTCATCCCGAACCCTTCAATCTCAAATATGTCGGTATCGGTAACGAACAGTGGGGTCCTGAATATCCTGCCCGTCTCGAGCCGTTCGTAAAAGCAGTACGCGCCAAATATCCCGACATCAAGATTGTAGGAAGTTCCGGTCCTGATTCTGAAGGTCAGCAATTTGAATATCTCTGGCCTGAGATGAAACGTCTGAAAGCCGATCTGGTCGATGAACATTTCTACCGCCCGGAAAGCTGGTTCCTCGCACAAGGTAACCGTTATGACAACTATGACCGCAAAGGTCCGAAAGTTTTCGCCGGAGAATACGCATGCCACGGTAAAGGAAAGAAATACAACCATTTTAACGCTGCGCTTCTCGAAGCAGCTTTCATGACCGGTCTCGAGCGTAACGCCGATATCGTGGAGATGGCTACATACGCCCCGCTCTTCGCCCACGTAGAGGGCTGGCAATGGCGTCCTGATATGATCTGGTTTGACAACTTCCGCTCAATGCCAACCGCCAGCTATTATGTGCAGCAGCTCTTCTCTCATAATAAAGGGTCACAGGTGGTGCCTCTTAAAATGGACGGTAAGGCTGTGGCCGGAAACGAGGGACAGAACGGCCT
>WFLX010140523.1_pt1 | contig 12776 bp, 4 predicted proteins | sample 4967041 | NCBI WGS metagenome assembly WFLX01 (sample SAMN12857096, study PRJNA449069) | gut metagenome | isolation source: stool from male and female vole | host: Microtus ochrogaster | place: USA:Florida | collected 2017 | reverse complement strand
ATAGTTCATAGTTCATAGTTCATAGTTCATAGTTCATAGTTCATAGTTCATAGTTCATAGTTCATAGTTCATAGTTCATAGTTCATAGTTCATAGTTCATAGTTCATAGTTCATAGTTAAAGTGAAACCAGTCGAAGTCGACATGCCCGCCAGTCTGCTTCGTGGCATAGTTGAAGAGTGCAAACTTTGTGCCCATAAAGTGGCGCATATAGTCAAATCTCATCGGAATCTCTTGCTCAAATTCATTCCAATTCTCCCCATCCATGCTATATGCAAACGTCGCTTTGTCGCGCCCCGGATTGAAATCCCCATTTATTCGCAAGAATACATCACATGCATCTTTCTTCTTGAACTTCAATGGCACTTCTGCTATCACATTCACATCTACCTTCTCAATGTCGCGCGGCTGTTTGAATACCGACTTCTCCTCCGTCAGCTGCAGATAATGCTTTCCACCTTTCTTTACGATACGGAGCACCCCGCTATCGCCGTTATATGCCGCTAAACCGCATATATCGCCATCTTTCATCTTCGCTACATCTAATTTTACAGCTCCGCTGCACTCCGGACCAGCCATGCGCTGTGTCAGCGTGTTGGGTGCCACCTGCATGTTGTCTACCACTCGCGAAGTCTTCAATCTGAGATGTCCCGGACGCTCTGTAAGGCTCCATGCTTCATCGATAGGGTTATGATTCCATTGCCAATAGAGTTTCATGCCATTGCGAGAATGGTATCCTCCATTGGGGTCAATCGATTGAATGTCAAACTCATCGCTGCCGATAATCCCTGCCACGTCAGGATGCTTCTTGCTAAGGTCTGACGGTGTGCGATAGCGTCTGCGGTCAAGTCGCGGGTTGCCGGTAGGATTGTCGGCAGGGCATTCGGCGATTGCCTCATTGATTTCTCCGGTATATTCCCCTACCATCGGCCATCCCTCGACCCATGTCACGGGAAGGGCACATGGAACGCGTCCGATGCCTCCACGNTCCTGGAATATCAGTGCCCACCAACCGAGATCGCTCCTGTCGTCGCCTACAAGACATCCCTGGCCTACGCCTCCGTAAGTTTCAAAGGGAGTCTCGAGGATTATTTTCTTCTCGTAGGGCCCGTCGATTTTGTCGGAACGATAGCATACCTCGCGGCGCACTCTCCCTTCTGCTCCCCATTTCATGGATATCATGCAGACGTAGTATTTGCCATTATGCTTAATGACGCTGCTCCCTTCAAGAAGAGCCCCTCTTTCGTCGGGATCTTTCGAGCCGTCAATAATCTTTTTATTNAGTCCGCTCTCTTTTGGATCGAAATTTTCGTCAAGTTCCACTACTGTGCANCCTCCNCTCCCGGTGAAGAGATAGCGTTTGCCATCCTCATCGAAAAAGAGTGATGCATCGTGCATATGGGGAGGACGCGCAGCGAGCTCCCATGGTCCTTCCGGCTTATCGGCACAGAATACAAAACCCTTTGCAGGGGCTCCATTAGCAGTAAACCATACATAGAATTTCCCCATATGATAGCGGATGCTGGAAGCCCATTGTCCTTGCCCATATACTGTCTGCCCACCGATTAGATCGTAGCGGTCGCCATCGTCTATACGGTCGAATACGTAGCCGATAGTCTCCCAGTTGACCATGTCTTTAGATTTCATGATCGGTCCGCCGGGCATCAGGTGCATCGTAGTGCTGATCATATAATATGTGTCGGCTACCTTGCACACACTGATATCGGGCACATCCGCATTGATCACCGGATTTCTGTAGGTCTCTCCTGCAAAAAGGAGCATGGGCAAAATAAGTAATGCAAAAGATAAAAGCTTCTTCATTCTTTTAGAGGTTTTATGATGTCGTAGTTTACTGAATGCAAAATTACATCAAATCTTCTTACACCCCATTATATCAATTATCAAATACTTTTGTTTTTGTTTCTGTCACATTTGAAATCGTGCTTTCTGTATGTCTAATAGTAACGAGATAATGCAAATGATACAAAAACGAAAATTCTTGCTACAAATATTGAAATGCGACTTACGGGTAATTATGAGAATTCTACGCAGTGGTTTCTCTCGTGAGGGTTTTATGAGTAATTTTGTGATATGAAACTGACTATCATGAAAACTGCATTCGAATTGGTGTCGCGTGCCGCATTCGCCCGGCTCTTGCTGCTTGCGATTCTTTTGTCGGGCATGTCGCATGCCATGGCTCTCAACGACATTACTGTCCGGCTCTACGACCAAAGAAAAATACTTGCCGGCAACTATACGGCGTTTTGCAACGACCACGACGGCTTCCTATGGGTGGGTACCGACGCGGGACTTTTGCGTTTTGACGGCAACCATGTGGATCTTTATCGCAACGACGAGAGAGACCCGCATTCGATTAGCGACAACAAGATCGTGAGCCTTTATTCTGATAGCAACGGCAGGACTTGGGTAGGCACTGTCGATGGCCTTAATCTTTATGATGAGAACTCAAATTCATTCCGATTGGTGAAACTCCCGGGCATGTCGCTCAACGGATATATCCGCGACATAGTTGAATTCCCGAATGGCAAATTGTTGTTTCTCGTTTCTGGAATTGGCGTTTATTCGGTGGATAAGAATTCGATTGATGCAGACGCTTCTGACATTAAGGCGAGCCCCATTAAGCTATCTTTTGACGATGGCACCGGTATAAGCCGTCTGATCAATTCCGGCGACAAGGAGATTTTTTTCACAACGGTCGGCGGATCAGTATGCAGGCTTAACCCGGGCTTCAGTGTCGACCTCCTTGCCAAGATCGACGCAAATGTATCAAAGATTTGTGGACAGGCAGATGGAAATCTGGTGCTTTCTACCCAGTATGAGGTTTTTCGGCTGAATCTTAAGTCGAAGACTCTGACTCCGCTACGGATTATAGGGAAAGAGAAGATTAAAGTGACTGAAATGTGCTCTTCTGATGATGTGACATATGTGTCTACGGCTGGTGATGGCTTGTGGGANTTGAGACATGATGGTCAGAANATTGAGCGNGCGGNTAGATTNACATCTNCTAATTTCGATCTTTCGTCGTTGAAGATCGGAAGNGTATTTATTGATCATCTGGNCAACCTGTGGTTTGGNTGCAANAACAAGGGGCTNNCGATGGCTCCGGCACATAAANGNNCATTNTTCATGAAGTCGCTTGCCAAAATCCTTCGTGAGGAAGGGGGTGCAGAGTTGACTTGCATGTGTGTGGTGGATAATGATCTTGCAGTGGGGCTCAACAATGGCAAGGTGATCTTTGTCGATAAGGATGGAGATGTGCGCAAGGTGGTGGTGTCTCATGGCGCCCCGGTGACTTCTCTATGTAAATATGCCGACGGCAGTGTCCTTGTCGGTATGGCACGCGAGGGAATCTGGAGGATAAATGCCAAGTCGCTCGCTTTGTCAAGGATGATCAGTCCTTCTTCCCCTTATCCCGGCGTGGTGGTCTCTGCTTGCGAAAATGGTGATGTCGTGGCTGCTTTCGGTGAACTGGGTGTGCTTCGTTACAATCCTGACACTCATGATGAGAAGTGGTTTTATCCCGTAGGTGGCAGCAATCTGCTTTCTTGCAGTTATTATTCAGGCATCTCCCGCACGTCCGACGGCCGCATCTGGGTAGGTGGCTATAGCGGTATTGCTTGCTATGACCCTGAGACTGACAATCTTATGCCAATAGATCAGGCTCCTTTTGTCAAGGGTGTTGTCAACGATGTCTGTGACTATCCCGGTGGAGTGATGATTGCCACCGACAGGGGTTTGATACATTATTCGCGTAAGAAAGGTGTGTTGAAGAAACTTACGGTCCTCGAAGGTCTCCCTGACAATGATGTGCGAACCCTTGAGTCTGACGGCAAGGGTGGCATTTGGATTGGAACAATGAAAGGAATTGCATTCCTTCAGNGNCCTGAAGACAGGATCAGGTCGTATGGCGGAATGTCGGGCGTTTCGAAGACTTCATATGTGTTTTCAGATGTCAAGCAATCTCCTTCTGAAATTTTGTTTGGAAATTTCGAAAGTCTCGTGAGGTTTGATCCTGATTCCGTGAAGTCGTCAACTTTCGGCTCGAATATCAATATCACAGGTTTGTATGTCAACGGAGAACGCATAACTGGAGAAAGCCGTGCCGGATCTGCCTTGATGCTCGAGGGCGCGGTGGCACATCCTGATTTCATACGTCTTTCTCACAAGGATAATTCTTTGGTCATCAGATTGTCTACTCTTGATTTCCGGGATCCGTCTGATCTCCGGTATGAATGGCAACTTGATGGGGAAGGGGAGACGTGGCACTCTTCGGCGCCGGGCGAAAGCGTGCTCTATCTTCCACCGTTGGAATCGGGACACCATAAGCTCAGGGTGCGCGGCTGGGAAAATGATATGGTATCTGATGTCACGGAGTTGAATCTTGATGTCAAGNCTCCTTGNTATCTGTCGAATANGGCNTANGCNTCATANGTGNTNNTTCTCCTNATGATGGGTGGCNTTATATATAANNTGGNAAAGAATANNANGGNAGAAGAACTGTATGAGACGAAGATCAAATATTTTATGGATATTTCACATGAGCTTCGTTCCCCGGTCACTCTGATGCTTACTCCCGTTGAGACTCTTCTCAAGCAAAATCATTCTCCTGAGACCACTTCACAACTTCTGACGATGAGGCGCAACGGGCAGAGGGTGCTCAATCTTGTGGATCAACTTCTTGATTTGCGTAAGATAGAGAAAGGAAAGATGAGACTTGTCTATTCCAACATGGATATAAAGGCTTTCGTGGAGGAACTTGTCGATATGTTTAAACCAATGGCTGAAGAAAAGAAGCAGAAACTTTCTTTCGTGTGCAGCGAGAAGGAGCTTTGGGGAAAAATCGACGCCAACAATCTCGACAAGATTCTCGTAAATCTCATTTCAAATGCCATAAAGTATACTCCTGATGGCGGAGAGGTGACAGTGGAGCTAAAGAAGACTGCCGATTCCTTTGGCGCGCTGAAGTATTCGGTCACTGTCACTGACACCGGTATAGGACTCGACAATAAGGTGATCTCTCATCTTTTTGAAAGATTTTATCGTAATCGCGAGTTGCATCATGGCAATGCCTCGGGTTTTGGAATCGGACTCGACCTCTGCATGAGGCTCGTGGAGCTGCATAAAGGTGATATCTCTGCCAAAAACCGTGAAGACGGCGTCAAGGGAAGTGTCTTTTCAGTCACTCTCCCCCTCCTTGCCATCACTCCGGAAGATAATCATGCCAAGGCAGAGACTATGCATCGTTCACTCCCTGCGATGGTGTCGACAACCGGCAATACCAAGAAGCCGGCAAAGTCCGGACATAGATTCAGGATAATGGTGGTCGACGACGACGCGGAACTGAGGGACTNTATTAAGGAGTGTCTCGGACCTTCCTACAAAGTGATCACTATGCCTGACGCTGAGTCGGCATTGAAAGAGCTTTCTGAGCGTCTACCTGATCTGATAGTGTCTNATGTCAGGATGGGCGAGATCGATGGTCTCGAATTTTTGCGCAGGATAAAGACAAATATGGCATATCAGCATATCCCTGTGATTCTTTTCAGCTCTGCTGCCGGAAAGGATGAGCGTGTAAAGGGTTGGAAGAGCGGTGCCGATGGTTATCTTGCGAAGCCTTTCACTCTCGATGAGCTTGAGGGTATGATTTCGGGCCTCCTTTCTACAAGGAGCAAGCTGAAAGGAAAATTCTCGGGCTCGCAGGAGAAGGCTGACAATATTGTTGCTCCAAAAGTGAAGGGAGTGGATGAAGAGCTCATGGACAAGATCAACCGCTACATCAATGAAANTCTTTCCGAGACTGCCATGAATGTGGATGGGCTAAGCGAATATGTAGGCCTAAGCCGATCTCAGCTTCACCGTAGGATGAAAGATATCGTTGGGGTTGCCCCGAGCGACTATATCAGGAATGTGAAATTGAAGAAGGCTTGCGAGATGCTGTCGCAAGGTGATGTCGACATTGCACAGGTGGCATATTCTCTCGGATTCAACGCTCAGTCGCATTTTTCAACCCTCTTCAAACGCTACACCGGAAAAACTCCATCCGAATATCGGACTATCGGAAAAGAAAATATTAATTCCTAAGGCTACTGTGTAAAGGAAATGTGTTAAGGTAAAGTATTGATAATCAAATATGATGTTACGAATTTAAATGTAATAGATAAGTTTTTGAATGATATGTGACACCATTTTTAAAACATTTGACAGATATTATAAATATTGTTGCATGCATCCATGATAATTTTGCATCCGGTTTATTCCCCTCTCATCTTTCGTCGACAGAGTTCAGATTACAGAGACCGGTGCTGATTCCTNACTCCTGACCCTCGAAACCTGAGCCCTGAAANCTCANAAAAATTAATTAACAACTTTCCATTAATACTTTAAAAAAATCTAACGATGAAAAATGAACACAGACTGCTTCATAGCATTGCTTTGTTGATGATCTTCATCATGACCTCTGCACTGGCGGCAAGAGCCGACACAGTGAAGGGTACTGTCATTGACGACACCGGCGAACCGCTCATCGGTGTCACTGTCCGTGTGGCGGGCACCTCAATCGGTACGGCTACCGACTTTGATGGTAATTACTCTATCAATGTGCCTAACATCAAGAAGAACCACCTCCTCTTCGGATATGTAGGTATGGCTGAGCAGAAGATTGCTGTCAATGGTAGGACGGTAATAAATGTGACCATGAAAGAGGATGCCGAACTTCTCGACGAACTCGTGGTGGTTGGTTATGGCCAACAGAAGAAAGCATCAGTGGTTGGTGCGATCACTCAGACTACAGGTAAGGTGCTCGAACGAGCCGGTGGTGTGTCGAGTGTCGGCGCCGCTCTTACAGGTAACCTCCCCGGTGTGATCACTATGGCATCAAACGGTATGCCTGGTGAGGAAGACCCTCAGATCATCATCCGTTCATCGTCTACATGGAACGGTAGCGACCCGCTTATCCTTGTCGATGGTATCGAGCGTGATATGTCTTCGGTTGACATTTCTTCTATTGAGACTATTTCCGTACTTAAGGATGCTTCTGCTACTGCCGTTTATGGTGTGAAAGGTGCAAATGGTGTTATCCTTATCACTACCAAGCGTGGTCAGGAAGGTAACGCCGTTGTGTCGGTTAAAGCTAACATGACTGCGAAGGTGGCTTCAAAATTGCCTGCCAAGTTCGATGCATACGACACCTTCTATATTATGAACAACTCCATCGAGCGTGAGGCTGCTCTCAACGAGATGGGTTGGGGCAACTACACTCCGGTGCCGATCATTAACAAGTATCGCAATCCTCTTAATGATGAGGAATGGGACCGCTATCCTAATACTGACTGGGAAGATGCTCTCTTTAAGAAGAGTGCAATGTCTTACAATGCCTCAGTTTCAGTTTCCGGCGGTACTAAGCTCGTGAAGTATTTCGCGGCTGCCGATTTCACTCACGAAGGTGACCTTTTTAAGCAATATGACAACCATCGTGGTTACTCGACAGGATTCGGCTACAACCGTATCAATGTCCGCTCTAACCTTGACTTCTCACTTACCAAGACCACTCAGTTGACTGTCAATCTTTTCGGCTCCAACGCCACTAAGAAGACTCCTTGGGACTATAATGGCGATGGCAACTCTTACTGGGGTTCTGCTTATAAGTCAGCTCCCGACGCTATGCGTCCAATCTATTCCAACGGAATGTGGGGCTGGTATGCTCCCCGCGATGCTGACGTGCCCAACTCTGTTCGTATCCTTGCTCTCGGNGGCGACAAGACNTCGACCCATACNCGTATCAACACNGACATGGCTCTCGTNCAGAACCTTGANATGGTGACNAAAGGCCTTAGCTTCCGCGCTAAGTTGGCTCTTGACTACAGCTTCCTTGAGAACAACCGTGGTATCAATGACCAGTATCATAATGGCCAGATGTACTGGGTGAATCCTAACACCGGTGACATACATCCGAAGGAAGAAGATCCAAAAACCGGTCTGGACTATACTGTGAACCCAATCCTTTGGGGATATCAGGCTGGTTCTGTTGATGTAAACCAGACTTTNCGTCGTCTTTACTACTCTTTCCAGTTTGACTATAACCGCTCATTCGGNAAAAACGAGGTGACTGCACTCGCCCTCTTCAGCCGTGANAAGACCACNGGCGGTAGCGCTTTCCCNGTATATCGTGAAGACTGGGTATTCCGTCTCACTTACAACTGGGACTACCGTTACTTCGCTGAGTTTAACGGTGCCTACAACGGTTCTGAGAAGTTCGGTCCTAAGCGTCGCTTCGAGTTCTTCCCCTCTATGTCTATTGGTTGGATGCTCTCTAATGAGCCTTTCATGGAATGGGCACGACAGAACAATGCNCTCACAACGTTCAAGATACGTGCTTCTCTCGGTAAGGTCGGCGATGACCATGCAGGTGCACGTCACCTCTATCAGACGCAGTACTCCTACGACGGAAATGCTCAGATGGGTACCATCAATCCGCAGAACTCTCCCTACACATTCTATACCATCTCGCGTCTCGGAAACGAGGATATCCATTGGGAGACCGTTGAGAAGCGTAACATAGGTGTTGACTACTCATTCCTTGGAGGTATGTTTGCAGGTTCTGTCGATTTCTTCCAGGATAAGCGTTCCGATATCATCCTTGTCGGTAGCCAGCGCCCCTCTATCCCCTCATACTTCGGTGCAGAAGCTCCTACTGCCAACATGGGTCGTATGGACAGCAAGGGATACGAACTTGAGCTCCGCTTCAACAAAAATATAGGTAAAGATATGCGTGTCTGGGCTAACCTCAGCATGACGCACGCTTCAAATGAAGTTAAGTTTAAGGATGACCCGGCTCTGAAGCCCGACTATCAGAAGAGTGCAGGTCATGCAAATGAGCAGACTTATACATGGCTTGATTACGGCAACCTCTCATCTTGGGACGACGTGCTCGGAAGCACTGCATGGACTACCGATAACGGCAACAAGCTCCCGGGTGACTACAATATCATTGACTTCAATGGTGACGGCGTAATCGATAACGAGGATCAGGCTCCTTACGGATACTCAACTATCCCGCAGAATACTTACAATGCATCTATTGGTTTTGACTGGAAAGGATGGAGCATCTTCGCCCAATTCTATGGCGTTTCCAACGTGATGCGCTCCGTTGTGTATCCTACATTCCGTTCTACTGCTCATATCGCGTACGACGAAGGTGAATACTGGAGTGTGGATAACAATGCTTCAATCCCACAGCCGAGATGGGCGACAACTATCTACGGCGGTGCAAGCGGACGTCGATATCTCTATGATGGGTCTTACTTGCGTCTGAAAAACGTCGAGATTGCCTATAATTTCCAAGGCAGATGGATGGCTAAGGCCGGTATAAGTAATCTCCGTCTATATGTCAATGGCAACAACCTCTTTATGTGGACCAAGATGCCTGATGACTGCGAACGTGGTAGCTCCGGCGATGGTGTGTATCCTTCGTTCAAGCGTTTCAACGTAGGTATCGACCTGAGCTTCTGATATCATTCTATAGAGAAACGATGATTTTTCTANCGATTCATGAAATTNCATATTATGAAAATTTCTAAATNNATATTAANGCTGGCTTTGGCTGCCTCTGCGGTGGGGATTTCTTCCTGTACCGACTATCTTGACAAGGCGCCTAACAGCGACATCGATGAGTCGGTTCCTTACCAGAATTTCCGAAATTTCCAGGGATTTGTGGAGGAACTCTACAGCCGTGTCCCGACTGTCTCGAACAACGAATACCACACCTGTTTCAATTATGGTGAGGAAGAATACTGGGAGCCCCAGGAGATGCGTCCTTTCGCCCGTAATGTCGACAACGGTGACTTCTGGGGATTCACTACTTGCTATTACACATACCCTTGCTGTTGGGCGGGGATCAACGACCGTAGAAAAGCAAATATCTGGGCCAATGGCTGGTATTCTATCAGAAAGGCTAATATCGGTCTTTCTAAACTTGATCAACTCGTAGATGCCACTCAGGAGGAACGTGACCTTATCGAGGGTCAGCTATATTTCTTCCGCGCCTGGTTCCATTTCCTTATGATGGAATGGTGGGGTGGACTCCCTTATATTGATTATGCTATTGCTCCTGACGAGAGCATGACGCTTCCGAGAGAAACTTGGCAGGAGTGTGCTGAAAAGTGTGCTGCCGACTTTAAGAAAGCTGCTGATCTTCTTCCTGTCGACTGGGATACTACAGCTGCCGGCAAGACTACTCTCGGCAACAACAATATGCGTGCCAACAAGATAATGGCACTCGCATATATGGGTAAGGTGCTTCTCTGGGCAGGTAGCCCGCTGATGAACTGGGATTCACATGAGCGCAACAATGCTTATGCCGTATATGACGAATCTTATTGCAAAAGGGCTGCTGACGCACTCGGCGAGGCTCTTAAGATCACTGAGGAGACCGGAAGATACTCTCTCCTGCCACTTGATCAGTTTAACGACATTACAGTGGTATTGAACTCTAAGGCCCTCCCGGGAGGTACAGAGACTATCTTCCAGGAGAACATGCAGGATTATGGCGGTCGTTGGTCTTGGAATATGAATACAGACTTCCGTCCTCAGAAGCATGTGGCTGCCGGTATCAAATGTTGGCCTACTGCTAACTACTCTAACTATTTCGGTATGGCAAACGGCTATCCTATCGAGGATTCCACTGTCAAGGACAAGGAGTCAGGCTATAATCCTGAATATCCATGGAGCAACCGTGACCCCCGTTTCTATAAAACATACGTCTTTGATGGAGAATGGTGTGGAACTGGTGGCCAAGGTCTTGAGGCTGAACTTTTCACCGGTGGTCGAGATCGTGAAGGTGAAGATCCTGCAAAGGGTTGCTATACCGGTCTCTTCAATGCCAAACTTTGTCTGAAAAATGTTCATAACGGAAATGTGCGCGACCCATATGTCTGCATCCTTTCTTTGATGCGTTTGGCTGATGTATATCTTCTCTATTCAGAGGCTACGACTGTTGGATATGGCGTGAAGCAGACGGCTGCAGGCTACAGCAAGACTGCAGAGGACGCCATCAACGTGGTGAGAGACAGGGCTCAGGTGGCTCACGTGCTTCCGAAGTTCACTGATTCGAAGGAGAATTTCCTCAGTGAGGTGCGTCGCGAACGTGCAGTTGAGCTTGCTTTCGAAGGTATGCGTTTCCACGACCTTCGCCGTTGGATGCTCCTCACTCAGCGTCCTTACACTCTCAAGACAGGTTTCCAGTTTGACCGTGGCCCCGGCTTCACTCAGGGCTCGACTGAAAATCAGGTGCTCAACCTCCGTGAAGAAGTGCTTCACGAGCGTAACTACACAAGCCGTCACTACTGGCTGCCGCTTCCCAACAAGAACGACACATATCTCTATGAGGGATTTGAGCAGAACCCGGGCTGGTAANTATTTCGTCTCACTTTTTTATAAGAATCATCAATGAAAACTAATCTTCATATAGGCTTAACTGCTCTCGCTCTTACGCTCTGCGCTTCTCCCGCATGGGCTCAGGCTGAAGAGCAAGACAGCCTGGTAAACATTGCTTTCGGTAAGATCGACAAGAGAGACGTGATATCTGCCGCCTCCTTTGTCAACATCAACGAAATAAGCAAAAAGAACGCCAACGGATATTCCCTTGTAGACGTTGCCACACATGTGGGTGGTTACAACGGCAATATCTGGGGTCAAGGACCATTAGTGCTCGTAGACGGTGTGCCCCGCGACGCTTCTATGGTAAGGGCTTCTGAAGTAGAGAGTGTATCTATCCTAAAGGATGCTACTGCCGTGGCTCTCTACGGTAGTCAAGGTGCAAAAGGCGTTGTCCTTATCACTACCAAGAGAGGTCAGGAATCCCCTATGCACATTGATGTGCGTGCAAATGTGGGTGCCATGCTTCCTAAGGCTTACCCGAAGTATCTTGATGCTGCAACCTACATGAGCCTTTACAATGAGGCTTGTGTTAACGACGGTATCTCACAACTCTATGATCCGGCTACAATCTACAATACCTCTACGGGTGCAAATCCCTATAGGTATCCCGACATGGACTTTTACTCGTCAGACTATCTCCGCAGCTTCGTGACCACAACCGACATCACCGGTGAGGTATATGGTGGTACTGAAAAGACAAAGTATTATCTCAATTTAGGTCTCGACTATACCAACGACCTGATAAAATATGGCGAGCATAATAAGTCGAACACGTTCAATTTCAATGTGCGTGGCAACGTTGATATGACGATAACCAAGTGGCTAAAGGCTACTACCAACGCTGCTGTGCTCGTAAGCGACAATCTGAGTGGACGTGGTAACTTCTGGGGTGACGCAACTTCTCTTCGTCCCAACTGGTTCTCTCCTTGGTTGCCCGTCAGCATGATTGATCCTAACAATGCAGGTATGCAGGACTACGTAAATACCAGCACTCACCTCATTGACGGACAGTATCTGCTTGGTGGTACTACTTCCAATCAGACAAATGCTTTCTCGGAGGCTCTTGCAGCAGGATATACTCGCCAAAAATACCGCAAGTTCCTCTTCGACCTTACCCTCAACGCCGATCTCTCAAGCCTTACCAAAGGTTTGTCGTTTAAGGCAGCTTATAGCGTAGACTACAATGCTCACTACTCCGAGGCTTATGCACTTGGATATGCGGTGTATCAGCCTACATGGGGTAATATCAACGGACAGGATATGATCACCGGTCTCAACAAGATCAATGAGATAAGTCTTCAACAAGTGAATATGTTGGTCAATC
>WFLX010013270.1_pt1 | contig 12778 bp, 8 predicted proteins | sample 4967041 | NCBI WGS metagenome assembly WFLX01 (sample SAMN12857096, study PRJNA449069) | gut metagenome | isolation source: stool from male and female vole | host: Microtus ochrogaster | place: USA:Florida | collected 2017 | reverse complement strand
AGACCGGAGTCAGCAGTCAGCGAGTAAGAGATACGGAGCTTAGCAGTAGCGAGCACAGGGTTGACGAACCAAGACTCAGCATCAGCATTCCAAGCGCCGGAGATGTTCCAAGTAGGGAGCCAGCGAGACTTGGAAGATTTACCAAGCTTATTGGAGCCCTCATAGCGGAGAGTACCGTTGATGATGTANCGGTTGTCGTACATAAACGTAGCGGTACCGAAGTAAGCCATATTGCGGAAAGTGGTAGGAACATAAGAATAATAGTTCATGTTCTCCTCATTCTGCTGCTTGAAGAGCTTCCAANCAGTGAACGGGATATTANCANTCTTGTAGCAAATGCCCCAACCTTCGTAAGACTCAGAGAGGCGGTCGATTCGTGAAGACTCCATGCCGACGAGAGCGTTGACATTATACTTGCCCTGGAAATCGCGGCTATAAGTGGCAGTGGCACGGAAGTCCCACTGATTCATTCCATAGAGAGTGTGGGTGATGATACCACCGTTAGGGAGGACCGAAACAGGGAGAGAGTTTGGATCATCAGGGTCGGTATAGAGGTATGGGTTGGAAGCGCGGATGGTAGCGTTTTCCGGGTTAACACCAGCGCGGTAAGCCATAGCCTGGTTGGCATCGTCCATCACATAATGATTCTGAGCAGAAGTATTGCGACGGAAGCTACCGAGAGCCATAAGAGTAAGACCAGTGATAGGCTTCCAAGTGATTTCGCCCTGGAACTTGAGGTCCATCACATCGATATCGATGTAGTTATTGTCAAGCTCATTGAAGATATTGAAATCAGCGTAGTTGCGGGTCTGGATTGCGTAAGGGTCGGTAGTACGCGCAGTATTCAAAGCGTAAGAATACGGGTTGATATCGAAGTTACGGTTTACGGCACCAGACACAACGTCGATCTCCTGAGAGAGAGTACCAGGGGCTTTCTGAGAGCGGTAGCTATCAGAAGTAAGGATCTTNACCTTGAGAGTACGGGAGAGATTGTAGGAGGCATTAGCATTGAAAGTGTAGCGAGACACATTAGAAGACTTATACCAGCCATCATCGCCCATGTAAGAGAACGAAGTATAGAACTGACCTTTATCAGTACCGCCAGAGATGCTGACAGCATGATTCATCATAATATTATTGTTGAAGAGGAGGTCGAACCAGTCGGTATTGCGGAACTCAGCCTGACGGAGGTATTCATTTTTCGCAGACTCAGTGTTAGCGAGTCCGAACTTACCGGTCTCCGGGTCGTAGGTATTTATGAGCTTATACATAGTGCCATATACGCCGGAGTTGGAAGAATTGGCGAGAGAAGCGAAAGAGAGCCAACCCTTCTCTTCCATTTCCTTATAGATACCCATCTGCTCCTGAGAGTTAGCAATGTTGAAATTGCGATAGCTGGGCTTGAGACGATAAGTGAACTCACCAGTATAGTTTATGCTTGTGCGGCCGGCGCTACCCTGCTTTGTAGTCACGACAATCACACCAGCCATGGCGCGAGCACCATAGATAGAAGTGGCAGAACCATCCTTGAGCACCTGGAAAGACTCGATATCGTCGGCGTTAAGGCCAGCGATAGCAGAAGCAATAAGGGTCTCGGCGTTACCTGAAGAGAGGTCGTCGGAATCGAGCTCCACGTTATCNTCGAGGATCACACCATCGACCACCCAGAGGGGCTTATTGGTACCATAGATAGAAGTAGCACCACGGACGCGGATCTTGGGAGCGGTACCGAAAGTACCGGATACATTCTGCATCTGGACACCAGCGACACGGCCTTCGAGAGAGCGAGCGACGTCAGCGACACCGGAGAGCTTAGTCTTATCCGCGTCGATCTTCGTGGCAGAACCAGTAAAGAGACGGCGGTCGACAGTACCCATACCAGTGACAACGACCTCACCGAGCTGGGTAGCATCGGAAACGAGTTCGATATGCATAGGGGTTTCGGTAGCTTTAACCTCAGCGGTCTTGCAACCAACGTAAGAAACTTGGATAATAGTTTTTGTGTTAGGCACGGTNATCTTNAANTTACCNTCATAGTCNACNGGNACNGTAGANTTGGGTTTNCCCTTNATCATCACCGTAGCACCGATAGCNGGNTCATCAGGNTCNTCNTTGAGAGTNACTCTACCTGTGACCACGATATCGGCNTACATGCCAANAGCCATAANGAGGCTNAGGGTCAGGAGAACTAATTTCTTTTTCATTTTCGTTCCGAAATGTGGTACTAAATTTGGGCCGCGCGACACTGGAAAACGGGGTGCACGAGGCCAATTTAAATATTGTTGTTTACGATAGTATCAGCGCCAAAAACAGCAATCCAGGCGCATGAAAAAGGCGGGGAATAAATCTCCGTCGATGTTTCATGATGCAAAGATACAAAAAAACATTTGAATAAAAGAATTTTCGCCAGACTTTTTTAGTTAAAAACAAATAATAATATGTTAAAAAGCATACAATTAAAAGTTAAAAAACTTAATAAAATAGAAAAATGACACATTAACTTATAAATGGCAAGTATAGGGCGGAAATCGGACATGGATATTGGGGAGATAAGCGGAATATTGATTGCAAAAAGATATTAGGGAAAATTTAGGCGGTCACGGCTTCCCTGAGTCGTATCAATATTATAGATCAAGACCCCAAGCCAGGGGGCTCGGGGTCAACAATATCTTAGGCCAACAGGGTATAGTCGGCACCAGGACTGCTCAGGGGTCGGCTCGGGAAGGTCAGGAAACCGCCGCTCCAATTACTTGACGAAGACTTTGACAGTGCGAGAATTGTAGAGGACGAGATATATGCCGGGGGCAAGAGCGTCGGGAGCAAGACGCTTGCCTGACATGTCGAAGACCTGAGCACCTTCAGGAGCATGGATGCAACCTATGCCACCGGAAATCTCAACGCCATCCGACTCTATGCCGTCGACCGCGTTGTCTTCACCCACAGGGAGAGACTTCGGGACGAAACGCACCACATTAGAAATATCGGAGCAAGGGATGCCCTTCACAGCACGGACATATGCCTCAATTTCGTTGGACCAATACGAGATGGGGACACTGACAACCTTGAGAGATGTCACATTGCCGATATTAAGCTCGTCGTAGACACCAAGCACTTTTCCGTTGCTGACACGCTTGATAGTGATCTGATAAGCGTTGGCACCTTCCACGGGATCCCAAACGAGAGTGAAATTGCGGGCACCGCTCGGGTCGGCAAACGGGTTGTCGTGGAGCAAAGGAGCACCCGAAGGGGCCTCTGTGATCATGTTGAATCCGAAAGAGCCGGTCTTGGACTCCACATCGTAGGCAATATCAGTGATGATCGGAGACTTCCAATAAGGATACTGCCTTGACGGAATTAACTCAGTATCTCCACCAGGATAGATGACACCTTCGGTGAAAGCAGGGTGCTGTGAATTATCAGGATAATGGATGATGAGATTGCTTGACTTAGCTGAGTTGACACCATTATTGACCCACAGATTCTTATTATAGTTTACTCGCCAGATCAGGAGTCCCGACTCAGGGAAGCAGGCATCCCATTTCGAGGCATCGCGAGCCTCAATAAGGAAATATTCGGATTCACGAGCGTCGCCACTCTCCGACTTCGGGATACTGATACGCACGGCGGTAGGAGAATCAGTGTTGCCGAGAGCCTTCAGATCATAATGAGTGAGATCTTCAGCCTCAGTATATTCAAGCCATCGGCAGAGCCACTGCTCATAAGCAGAATAGAGAGGAGGGCGACACCCATCGAAATTATAGCAACCAGCAGCCATCACCGACCACTCACCCGGAGTGAGCACATCAACCCCAGGAGTGTAATTGACATCATAGAGGTCGGGAAGGCCAAGCACATGGCCATATTCATGCACGAAAGTGCCGATACCGTCGACCCAGGGTTCGGAGCCATCTTGCCAAGGGAGTTTTCCGGTGCGAGGATTCCAGCCTTTAAGCTCATTGGCGCAAGCGTAGGGACCAACCTTCTTGCCATCGAATCGGAGCTGGGAGCCGCCGAAGCCGGAATTAAGATAGCGATAGTCGTACTGGTGGGGCCAGATGGTCTCAGTGTCAGAATCCGCGCTGCCGTAGCCGGCATAGTAGAAGAACACAGTGTCCACAACGCCATCTTCATCGAGGTCGTAGTTGGTGAAATCAATCTCTCCCGCATCATGAAGGGCAGTAAGCGACTCCTTGATGAGAAGCGACATATTCGGGGAGCCCATATCCTTGAAATAGGAAGCATCCTTGCTCACCTTCACCGGGCCATAGACATCAAACTGGGGAGTGTAGAGACCATTGGATGCATCTATATAATAATCGAGAGCCGAGCCATCACCGCCATAGTCGGAGAAACCGGGCTCGTTGAGCTGACGTGTGAAATACTCCTTAGGATTCTCAACAGTGAAATCAACATCCTGAAACTCCACGAGCACCACGAGGGAGCGGTTGCCCTTTCCGATAGTGGGATAATTGGAGCGGCCTTGAGAATCGAGAGTAGCCATCTTCATCATCGAAGAACCGGCAGTCGACACAGAAGAACCTTCAGAATTAGTCTCAAAGACAGGGAACCTGGCAACAGCCTCATTCCTGAGTAAAGAGATATCAGCATCAGAGAAAGCCAATTTCTTACCATTGCGGAATGCATCGGAAACGAAGCCGCGAGAATCGCGCTCAAGGATACGTGTGCATTCGGGATCGGTCATGAAATGGAAAAACTCGTTGCCATGGACTCGGACAGTCACTTTAGAGCCGTCAGGATTAACAATAGTGCGAGGACGAGGGTCGGCCGGAACGGCAGCCACAAGACCCGGGATGGAGAGAGCCAAAGTGGCGATTATGTGTTTTATCTTCATCATGTTGGTTGTGATGGTTGTATGGTTAGCTTTATTAATCGGGATGAATCAGTATTAAACGAGATTAATCGAGAGAATCAGGATACTCAGGAAAATCAAGATCAATCGGGATAATCTGGAGAATCGCGATTAAACTTTTCGGAGATAAGGAGATTTAATTGCTAAAAAGGCCTCCTGAAATCGGGAGGCCTGACAAATAGATGGTNGCNTTACCAAGATTCGAACTTGGACAAACNNAACCAAAATCTGGTGTGNTACCATTACACCATAAGGCAATCCTATGCGACAGGCAATATGATACTGCCTCGAAGCGGATGCAAAGTTAGACAATTTTTGCGGGATATGCAAATTTTTTAAGAAAAATTTAGTTTAAAAGTATAAAAGTTTATGAGTATAAGGAGTGCTACCACCTCGGAGCAGAAATAATCGATTAGATTTTACCCCCGGTCTTACCGATGATCAGAAGCGATCGAGGACCGTCTCGAGGAGCTGGCGGACGCGGGGCTTATAGTCGGTATTAGCCTTGGTGGCAGTGCGTTCGGCTATGATGCAGCAGACAGTCATGGCACGATGNCCGAGGAGCTTTGCCATTCCTTGCAGGCATCCAGACTCCATCTCGAAGTTTGTGACCGGACGCCCGTGGAAGCGGAAACTCTCAATCCTCTCGTTCAGGTCGGGGTCGGCAAGAGCGAGGCGAACCTGGCGCCCCTGCGGAGCNTAGAAGCCAACAGCAGAAATAGTGCAGCCACGCACCATGTCATCGCGACCGATGCGAGCCACCAATTCAGGGTCGGCATCGACAGTGTAGGGAGCGGCCCACGTGGGCATCCAACCGGTGTGGCGCATGAACTNACGTTGGAAATNGAGGTCGCAGACCTCATCGCGCANTGCATAATAATTAAGGATGCCATCAGTGCCGGTAGCCTTCTCAGCAATCACATAGTCGCCAATATGCAGGTCAGGCTGTAGAGAACCTGAAGTGCCGACGCGCACCATATTAAGAGTGCNATGTTNGGGTCGCACCTCACGGGTGTGGAAATCGACATTAGCAAGGGCATCAAGCTCGGTGACAACAATCTCAATATTGTCGGAACCAATGCCATGGGATATGCACATCACATCCTTACCTTTATATTTTCCAGCAACGGCATGGAACTCACGCGACTGAATGTCGTAGTCGACAGAGTCGAACATCTCTGCCACCATCGACACTCTGCCAGGATCGCCCACGAGGAGGATATTATCACGGAGCTGGTCGGGACGGAGGTGGATATGAAATACGGAACCGTCATCATTGATGATGAGTTCGGAGGGGGGGATTGNCTTNTTATAATTCATAATAAGAAGGCGATAAAAATTAAACGATATATGAAAACCAAGCNCCTTGAAAAAACTTGATATGATAATTTTATAACAAATTGGGGGGAAGTTGTTATTAAGATATATACAACTTTTGCAGACAAAAGTTGGGGTCAGAGGTACATGGCAGAAACAACAGAATAAATAATATATATGGTGACAAAAATGCTGGAGAAGACCATAGAGATTGAGGGTCTTCTGAGAATCATCCGTGACGGGAATCCCCTCCCGGAGACATATACCCTTATCAAGAGGAAGGTAGCAGAACTGGCNAAAGAGGCAGAAAGCCTCGGGAAAGCAGGGACGGCAGGCAACGATGCGAAGATGCAGGCAGACGTAGTGATTGCCACCCCTGCCAAAGAGGCAGAGAAATCGGAAGTAGTGTTTTCGGATGCTCCCGGCGAGCAACCGTCAGATGAGCTGGACCTAACAGATGAAGATGACATCATCCTCAGCTTTGATGATGAGGAGATAGCGGATTCCAGAGATCAGATGACAGAAAACGGAGGGCATATGACAGAGGAAAAGGGACAGATGCCAGAGGAGAGGGACCAGATTCCGGAGGACAGAGGACCGGGGAAAGACGTCAAGGAGGGGGAGAAAAGCAGGACACCCAAGAGGGAAACAAAGCTTAAATCGGCTTTTTCGCTCAATGACAGGTTTCTCTACGCACGTGAACTCTTCGGAGGAGACATGAAAATGTTTGACTCAGCCCTCGACTTCATAGATGGAGTGGACGACTATGCCATAATAGAAGATTACTTCTACAATGAGATGGACTGGAATCCGGAGAATCCAACTGTCGGGGCATTTATGGAAGTGCTCAGGGGAAGGATCAATAACAATTAACGACCAACGACTAAACCGAATAAGAGAATATGCTTTATATTGTGCCTACTCCGGTAGGGAATCTTGAGGACATGACGTTCAGGGCTGTCGAGACGCTTAAGGAAGCGGATCTGATACTTGCCGAGGACACGCGCACCAGCAGCGTGCTTCTGAAGCATTTCGATATCCACACNCCGATGCAGAGTCACCATAAATATAATGAACATGCCACTGTGAAGCATCTGACAGAGCGACTCGAAGCGGGAGAAAACATAGCCTTGATATCTGATGCAGGGACACCGGGGATATCNGACCCGGGGTTTATGCTCGTAAGAGAGTGCCGCAAAGCGGGAGTGGACGTGACAGTGCTTCCGGGCGCCACAGCCTTTGTACCGGCATTGGTGGGAAGCGGATTGCCATGCGACAGATTTGTATTTGAAGGATTTCTGCCTTTGAAGAAAGGGCGCGCCACAAGGCTTGCGCAGCTTTCCGAAGAGACAAGGAGCGTCATCATCTACGAGAGTCCGGTGAGATTGCCACGCACACTGCGCCAGCTTGCCGAAGCATTCGGGGAAGAGAGAGAGGCATGCGTGGCAAGGGAGATCTCCAAGAAATTTGAAACATTTCACAGCGGAACCCTAAAAGAGCTGAGCGAGTATTTTTCGGTGAACCCTCCAAAGGGGGAAATTGTTGTGGTAATTAAAGGACGGGATACCTGATGCATAATGCATAATTCATAATGCATAATGCATAATTGAATGGGGGCCCGAAGAAGTAAGAATTTATCTACAGACAAATCATAGATAGAATATTAAATCATAGAAAGAAAATATTGATTATTAACAAACTGAAATAACTATGGCTATGAAGAAATTAATTCCACTATGCGCAATTGGCGCCGTAATGCTTTCAGCATGTAGCGGACAGAAAGAGAAAAGCGCTTCAGACTCACTTGAGATCGTGACAGTGCAATATGAGCAGGCTTCGACATTCAATGACTCCCTCCTCCTCTTGATGGGAGACATCTATGACGGCCTCGACTCCATCAACATGCAGGAAGGGCTGCTCTATAATATAGACAAGGGTGGAGAGAATTTCAACAGAAGAGCAGAGATTCGCCAGAATCTTGAGAGCATCAAGGACCGTCTGCAGAAAAACCGTGATCTCCTGACCCAGATGCAGGCCAAACTTGACAAGAGCACAGGAGACAACTCAGTGCTGAAGAAGACAATAGCAGACCTTCAAGGAAGAATCGACCGCCAGGAGGCCAAGATAGCAGAACTCAACACGCAGCTTGANGCNGCCCACGAGGAGATAGCGCAGCTGAACGAGCAGGTGACCAAAGGACAGGAAGACCTACAGGCAGAGACTGCAGCCAAAGAACAGGCTCAGGCAGAGGCCACAGCAGCAGAGAATCAGGCAAACCGCGTATATTATGCCATCGGCACCAACAAGGAGCTGAAGCAGAACGGTCTGCTCGAGAAGAAATTCTTGGGTGCAACCAAGGTGCTTCAGGGAGACTTCAACGAAAACTACTTCACCACCGGCGACAAGAGAACACTCAGCGTGATCAACACCGGAGGCAAGAAGGTGAAGATCTGGAGCAATGTGCCTAAAGACAGCTATGAGATCATAGACAATTCAAATGGCACCCAGAGCGTCAAGATCCTTAACCCGCAGGCATTCTGGGAGAGGACTCCTTATCTGATCATTCAGATAGATTGATGACAATGATCAATGATCAATTATTAATGATCAATTATTAATTAGTGTCGAAGATCAATACTTGAAAATGAGAAGACATAAGGCATTAATGATATGTGCTGCCATGGCCGGACAGGCCGTGGCAGCCATTTCTGTAGATAAGATAGACCCGCCATATTGGTGGACAGGGATGCACGACACAACCCTTCAATTACAGATACACGGCAAGGACATCAGGGATGCAGAATTCTCGACCGACTATCCCGGAGTAAGGATAGACTCCGTAGCACGGCTTGACGGCAGCAGCAACTGGCAATACGTATACCTTAATATCTCACCNGATGCCAAACCGGGCACAATGAAACTGAAATGGAAATCGGGGAAGACCACCATCACCCGCGACTTTGAATTGAAAGCCCGCAAGGAAATGAAGGGTGCGCAGGGATTTTCGGCCGCTGACGTGCTATACATGATCATGCCAGACAGGTTTGCATCGGGAGGGGAAGCGCATCCAGACGCAAAGAGCCTGAAGAACATCGCAGCAGAAGACCGGGAAAACCCCAATGCAAGGCATGGAGGGGANCTCAAAGGGATAGCCGACCATATCGACTACATAGACTCGCTGGGAGTGACAGCCGTATGGCTCAACCCGGTGCTTGAGAACGACATGCCCGGAGGGAGCTATCACGGATATGCCACAACGGATTACTATCGTGTAGACCCACGGTTTGGCACTAACGAAGAATATGCAGCNCTTATCGACACACTCCACGGCAAAGGAATCAAGATGGTGATGGACATGATATTCAATCACTCCGGAAGCCATCATNCATGGGCATTGGATCCTCCGGCAAGCGACTGGATGNACCACCAGGGGGNCTTCAAGCAGACCAATTACCGACTCTCGACCATCACTGACCCCTATGCATCGGAATATGACAAGGACCTGACGGTGAACGGATGGTTTGTAGAAGAAATGCCGGACCTNAACCAGAAGAATCCGCACCTGATGAAATACCTGATACAGAACTCCATATTCTGGATCGAGGATGCCCAGATAGACGGCATACGAATGGACACATATCCCTATGCCGACCGCGAGAAGATGGGGGAATGGATAGATGCAGTGATGGCAGAATATCCAGGCTTCAACATCGTGGGGGAATGCTGGTATGGGAGTCCTGCCGGGGAACAATTCTGGCAGACAGGATCAGCAATAGCAGCCTCAATGGGAATAGACACACGCCTACCAGTAGTGATGGACTTCCCACTTAGCATACTTTGCGCTGACCTGAAACCATTTAAAGTTGACTCTCAGGCGTGGAACGGCATCAACGAACTCTACGATCACTTTGCCCTTGACTACGTCTATGCCAACCCCATGAACGTATTGAGGTTTCTCGACAATCATGACACCGACCGCTTCATACTTGAAATGCCCGAAGATCTTGCGGCGTGGAAACAGGCAATAGCCTTGCTGCTGACAGCGCCGGGAATCCCTCAGCTCTATTATGGCACGGAACTGCTCATGAACGGGAGCCGGGAGGGATCGGACGGATACGTAAGGCGAGACGTGCCCGGCGGCTTCGCTGGAGACAAAGAGAACCAGTTTGAAGCTGAAGGAAGAAGCGAACTCCAGAACGAAGCCTTTGACTTCATTTCAGCCATCAACAACTGGAGAAAGACTTCGGATGCCATCGGGAAGGGGGACATGAAACACTTCATGCCCACCAACGGAGTGTATCTATACCGCAGGAAGTATGGACCGGAAGAAGTGATAGTGATACTCAACGGCAAGGATGAGGACCTGGATCTTGACATGAGCAGATATGCCGAGATCATCAAGGAAGGGGATTCCTATACCGATGTCGTGAGCGGGCAGAAGGTAACGCTTCGCGATGGAGACAAGGAGCTGAAGCTTCCCGGACGGGCAACATGGATACTTGTCAAGAGTTAAGAGAATCAGATTATGAAAAAGATCAGGATTATAATGATGTTGGCGGCAGGATTGGGAATGCTTTGGAGCTGCAAGCCTACCGAAAAAGGATATCGGCAGGCTTATGAGGCAGCCAAAAGCAAGAGAGAACAAGTGGACCCTGAAGAAAACCTGCTGACCGGAGGCCACAAGCTACTGAGCGAGGAATCAACCAACTGGAAGGTGATAGCGGGAGATTCGCTGCAGGTGCAGCACGTGCTTCTCAAGCCTACTGATGGAGCAAAGTGGCCTCAGTCGGGACCATACAGATTGGCAGTAGCCATGTTCAAGATGACGACAAACGCCAACTCCATGCTTGAAGACCTTAAGAAGAAAGGGAGTCTGAGTCCGGTAGTGGCAACTGACGGGAAAGACAAATACTACATCATAGCAGGGAGCGCCACCTATGCCGACTCGCTCGGGAATGTGCTGAGCACTTTCCGGAAGGAGAATCCGGGATTCCAGAGTATCGGACTGACTCCGGCAAAGCCGGTGATATTGGTGGGAAGGTGAATCGCGATTTGCGTAGCGCGTTTTGCGATTTAAGAATAAAAAAATGGGTGGAGATGATAAAATGCGCCCATTTTTTATTATCTTTGCAAATTAAAACCCGAAAATACTGAAAAAATATAAGAAAGAATGGGAAAAGTCGTAATCATCGGCGCCGGGGGCGTCGGCACAGTAGTGGCGCACAAGTGTGCGCAGCATCCGGAGGTGTTCAATGAAATCGTGATAGCCTCCCGAACNAAATCGAAATGCGATGCACTTGCCGCCAAGATCGGAGCCCCGAATATCACCACCGACAGTGTGGATGCAGACGAAGTGGATCAGATCGTAGAGCTTTTCAACCGGCACAAACCCGACATCTGCATCAATGTAGCCCTCCCCTATCAGGACCTTACCATCATGGAAGCGTGCCTTAAGTGCGGAGTGAACTATCTTGACACTGCCAACTATGAGCCGAAAGATGAGGCTCACTTCGAATACAGCTGGCAATGGGCGTATCGCAAGAGATTTGAAGATGCAGGACTTACCGCCATACTCGGATGCGGGTTTGACCCGGGAGTGAGCGCTGTATTCGTGGCATACGCTGCTAAGCATCACTTCAAGGAGATGGAATATCTCGANATNGTAGACTGCAACGCCGGCAACCACGGCAAGGCATTCGCCACCAACTTCAACCCAGAGATCAACATCCGCGAGATCACCCAAAAGGGTAAATACTGGGAAGACGGCAAGTGGGTGGAAACAGAAAACCTCGAGATACACCAACCCCTGACATATCCCAACATCGGCGAGCGTGAGAGCTACCTTCTCTATCACGAAGAGCTCGAGAGCCTCGTGCAGAACTTCCCGACCATAAAGCGTGCCCGCTTCTGGATGACCTTCGGGCAGGAATACCTGACTCANCTCCGCGTGATACAAGACATAGGGATGGCAAGAATAGACCCGGTGATGTATAACGGACAGGAAATCATCCCTATCCAATTCCTGAAAGCCGTGCTTCCCGACCCCGGTTCGCTTGGAGAGAACTACACCGGCGAGACATCGATCGGATGCCGCATACGAGGTATAGACAAGCAGGGTAAGGAATCGACCTANTATATCTACAACAACTGCTCACATGAGGCAGCCTACAAAGAGACAGGAGCCCAGGCAGTGAGCTACACAACGGGAGTGCCCGCCATGGTTGGAGCCATGATGTTCCTGACCGGGAAGTGGGTGAAGCCTGGAGTTCACAATGTAGAGGAATTTGATCCGGATCCATTCCTGGAGACATTGGCAGTGAATGGCTTGCCATGGCACGTGATTGTGGACGGAGATATTGAATTGTGATTATGAGAAAGGCATATATATGCATTGCGATGGCGGCCGCAGCAACTGCTGCTGCCGCCTTCTCTGCTCCTTCAGGAAGCCGAGAGGGAGTGCCCTACAGAGTGATGACGCAGAAAGGAGTGATAGAAGTGACCCCACTGAGCAACGACATTTTCCGCGTCAATGAATTGAAAAGCCTCTCAGACCCGACACCAGGAAGCACCCAGGCTGTGGCGCTGAAAGGA
>WFLX010000468.1_pt1 | contig 12783 bp, 17 predicted proteins | sample 4967041 | NCBI WGS metagenome assembly WFLX01 (sample SAMN12857096, study PRJNA449069) | gut metagenome | isolation source: stool from male and female vole | host: Microtus ochrogaster | place: USA:Florida | collected 2017 | reverse complement strand
GAAATACGATGAGCGGTGCGTCACCTGCAAGCCACGTGTCGATGGCCTCGGTATTGCCACGTGTCTGGCGGCCATGTTTGTTAATCGGCAGGAATACGTCACGGAGCGGTTCGACGGCCATCAGCAGGTCGTTGACGACAAACTTGACGTCGCGTCCGTACACACTCGCCACCCAATCGATCATTATGATGCCGTCGAGGGCGCCGAGGGGATGATTGCTTACGATGATGATGCGCTTGTCAGCAGGCAGATTATCGGCTCCTTCAACATCATAGCTTAGCTCAAGGTCGTTGATCACGGCCCGGCAGAAGTCGACTCCGTCCAGACCGTCATTACGCTCAAGGATATCGTTGAGGCCGTCCTGATGGATTATGCGTTCCATCTGTCGGATGATCCATCGAGGAATAAACCGGTAATGCCGCGGAGCGCGTTTGCGTATGACAGAATCAAGATCTATTTTTACCATGGCGGTAGTGGTTAGCTGATATGGGACAGGTTGAACAGCCTTTTTGCATTGGCTGTGGTGATATCGGCGAGCTCATCGGCGGGAATGCCCATGGAAGCCGCCATGTGGGCGGCCGTATGGATGATGTAGGCGCTTTCGTTACGCTTGCCCCGGTGAGGTACCGGAGATAGATACGGGGCATCGGTCTCAAGCAGGAGCCTTTCGGGGCCTATCGTCGGAAGCACTTCTCTCAGTCGTGAATTCTTGAATGTCACGATGCCGTTGATGCCGAAGTAGAAATCGCCGATCCGGCGTATNCGCTCGACATCTTCCACCGTTCCNCCGAAACTGTGGAATACACCCTGCGGTGTCTTTTCCACTCCGGCCAGTACTTCAAGGACTTCATCCAGACCTTCGCGGCAATGAATTATCACGGGCAAATTGAGTCGTGTGGCCCATTGTACCTGACGCTCAAACGCCAGCATCTGTTGCTCACGGAAGGATTTGTCCCAGTAAAGGTCTATGCCGATCTCTCCTACGGCCACGTATCTGGCCGGGTCAGACATCAGCTCCTCCTCGACTGTGGCAAGCGATTGCTGCCAGCTGTCGTTTACCTCGGTGGGATGAAAGCCCATGGCCATGGAGGTATGTTCCGGAAAGTCGTCATGCAGAGCCTTCATCGGCTCAATCGTGGTGAGATCGACGTTGGGAAATATAATGTGGCCTACGCCGGCGTCCAAAGCGCGCTTTACAGCTTCGCCCGGATGCTCGAAGTCAGGGAGATACAGATGGGAATGGGTGTCGACAATCATGAACGGCGCACCTTTAGTTTTTCAGCCAGACCGGTGAAGAATTCGCGGCTTTCGCTTTCAAGACCGGTCGCATCGATTGCTTCAACAGCGCGCTGTACGTATGTGTCGATGAGTGCGCGGCAACGGTCGGCTACCCCTGTCTCGGCATAAATAGCCTTGACAAGTTCTATTTTTTCAGGATCACGCCTGCCGTCGAGAGCGGTCAATGCCGTCCGCTGGCTGCGCGAGCCTTTCTCGAGGGCGAGTACCCTGAGCGCTGTATTCTTGTCGTTGAGGATATCGCCACCGATTTTCTTTCCGAATACGGCAGGGTCACCGTAAGTGTCGAGCCAGTCGTCCTGAAGCTGGAAGGCAAGTCCGAGGTTCATTCCGTAGTCTACGAAAGCACGGTGCGCTTCAGCGGGTGCTCCGGCGATCATGGCTCCCGTACCGGTGGCTGCGGCGATCAGTGCGCCTGTCTTGCGGGCTATCATGGCGGTATAGTNGTCGTAGGTCACATCGGCACGCCCCTCGAAGTCCATGTCGAGCTGCTGGCCTTCATAGACATCGATGGCCATTGTGTCAAATGTCGAGGCAAGACGCTTTGACATAGTGGCGTCAGATGCTTTTGTGAAACGCCGCGAGGCCAGTGTTATCATCGTGTCGCCTGAGAGAATGGCCGTGGCATCGTTCCACTTGCAGTGTACGGTGGGTATGCCGTGGCGNGTGTCGGCGCGGTCCATCACATCGTCATGCAGCAGGGTGAAGTTGTGAAACATCTCTATGCCCACAGCCTGATCCATGGCNTGCTCCGGAGCCAGTCCGCAAGCGTCGGCCGATGCCATAAGCAGCATCGGGCGCAGTCGTTTGCCTCCGGCTGCAAGTGCATATCGGATAGGTTCATAGAGTCCGGCAGGCTTCTCAGGATAAGTGATGTCGGCAATGGCCCGGTTGACAAGGTCGACGTATTGCTGTAATGTAAGCATTTTTCAGAAAATAAGTTTTGTTAGCGAGTCGGAGTTTTCCTTTATATAGTCCTCAAAGCTCTTTATATAAACCTCGGCGGCGCGGTCCTGGCCGTTTTCACGGTAGATATACTCGTTGGCACGTACATTAAGCAGGAAGTTCTCAAGTTCCATGGTTGACATCCCCGCAGCCTCGTTGACGAGTGTGCGGGCGGCCTCCTCGCCATCCTTGCGGGCCTCCTTGTTGATTTTGCTGCCACATGCCGTGAGAGTGAGCAGCAACAGTGAGAGTGATAATAAGCGTATCATAATATTGCCATAGCTATTTTTGCACAAGCCAAGGCATCGGCCAGGGCGTTGTGATGGTTGTTGAATGGGATTCCGAGGAAGTCACACACTACCGGCAGTGAGTAACTGCCGATCATGCCGCGCGGTATCGCACGCCGTGCGCCGCACAGAGTGCAGAAAAAAGGATTGTCGCCCCATGTCATGCCATAGGTGCGGTGAGCCGCGCGCAGACACTTTTCGTCGAAGGCCTTGTTGTGGGCCACGAAAACCATTTTGTCAGGATCGTCGATNTGGAAATGCCGGCACATGTCACGCCACGCCATGTCGTAGGTGGGTGCGTTTTCGGTGTCTTCCTTGAAGATGCCGTGTATCTGTTCGGAGAAATAGCGGAAATAAAACTCAGGCTCGGGTTTTACGAGCGAATAGTATTGATCGACTATAATGCCGTGTTCCACCTTTACAGCTCCGATGGCACAGATGCTTGACGGATGATTGTTGGCCGTCTCCACGTCGATGGCGATGAAGTTATCCATGGTCGGAACAGAGACGCGTGAGATATTCTTTTACATCCTCCATAAGCCAGCGCGGAGTTGAGGTGGCGCCACATATACCTACTGAATTCACGCCTTCGAGCCATTCGGGCTGTATCTCGCTGGGGTTGGATATGAGACGGGTGTGAGGGTTGACTTCGGAACACTCACCGAAAAGCACCTTGCCGTTGCTGCTCTTCTTGCCGCTCACGAAGAGTATCAGGTCGTGGGCTGCGGCGAAGCGGCGGAGCTGCGGCAGCCTGTTGCTGACCTGCCGGCATATTGTGTCGTAGTAACGGAATGTGACTCCGGGCTCCTTGCGGCGGCCTATTTCATCNATCATGGCCGACAGTCCCTGAAGCGACTTGGTGGTCTGGGAGTAGAGGACTATGTCGTGGGTATAGTCGAGCGAGTCGAGTTCGGATACATCTTCGATCACCACAGCCTGTCCTGCCGTCTGGCCCACGAGGCCGTTGACCTCGGCGTGACCGCGCTTGCCGTATATGACGATTGTCTCTCCGGGAGTGCGCGATGCATGCGACTCGCGTATGCGGCGCTGCAGATGCAGCACCACAGGGCATGTGGCATCGATGATGGTTATGTTGTTGGCCCGGGCTATCTCGTAAGTGGAAGGCGGTTCGCCGTGGGCGCGCAGCAATACTGTCACGTCGTGCAGATTGGCGAGTTCCTCATGGGTAATCGTGATGAGACCTCGGCGGCGCAACCGCTCGACCTCGTCACTGTTGTGCACTATGTCGCCGAGACAATACAGGCGTCCGGTCCGGTCAAGCTCGGCTTCAGCCTTTGCTATCGCCGATACCACACCGTTGCAAAATCCCGAAGCCTCGTCAATCTCAATGCGCATCGGCTNTACGTTCTTTATAGAGATCAAGCAGCCATTTATTCTGCTCACTTACNGCCATGGTGGAGTTGTCGAGTATCACGGCATCATCGGCNCGGCGCAGCGGGCTCTCCTCNCGCGTCTCGTCGATATGGTCACGGCGCACCACATTNGCCAGAATCTCCTCATANGTTACTGCAACACCCTTGTCGATNAGCTCGTTCATGCGGCGCTGGGCGCGTGTCTGNGGGGATGCGGTCACGAATACCTTCATCTCGGCATCGGGAAATACTGTGGTGCCTATGTCGCGGCCATCCATCACTATGCCTTTTCCTTTGCCGAGAGCCTGCTGGATTTCCACAAGCTTATGTCTTACGGCGGNTNTGACTGANANGTGCGATACATTTTCCGNGNCCGGCAGACGGCGGATCTCCTCCTCCACATCCTCGCCGTTGAGCAGTGTGTGCTGGCTGCCGTCAGGCTGGCGGCAGAAGTCTATGGTGATGTCGGGCAGTGCGTTGACAAGAGCTTCGGTGTCGACTGTGCCGTCGGCTACCATACCGTTGCGCATGCCCCACAGGGTGACTGCACGGTACATGGCTCCGGAGTCGATGTAACGGTAGCCTATGGTGGCTGCCAGGGCTTTGGCCATTGAACTCTTGCCCGACGAACTGTAGCCGTCGATAGCGATTGTGATCTTATGGTCGGTCATAAGTGATTGCTTTGAAATAGACTGACAAATATACATTATTTTCTGCTGACAGCAAAATTTATGTCTCCGGCGTACCGGGAGTGGTGAGCAATCATGCCGGGATATTCCGATATTTTATTACCTTTGCAATATTAGCAAGCTTTTTTGATGAAGGAACCTGAGAAAACTAATAAGGCTAATAGGCCTAATTGTAATAAGGCTAATAAGCCCTATAAGGCTTATCTTTTTGATTTTGATTATACTCTGGCTGACTCATCCCGGGGAATCGTGATGTGCTTCAAGGATGTGCTTGACCGTCACGGCTACACCGGCATAGATGACGACACCATTAAGCGCACTATCGGCCTTACTCTCGAGGAGGCTTTCACTGAAATGACGGGAGAGACTGATCCGGCGACACTTGCCGGCTGGAGAAAGGAATATGTCAGCGTGGCCGACAGGCTGATGAACGCCGCAACCGTGCTTTTTGACGAAGTCCCGGATCTGCTTGATGCACTGAAAGAGCGTGGTGTCAAGACAGGGATAATCTCCACCAAATACCGCTACCGTATCGAGGATTTTCTTCTGCGGCACTTTGACAGGGTGCCGGTCGACATAATTGTAGGCGGAGAGGATGTGAAGTCAGCCAAGCCGTCACCTGAAGGGATTGAGGACGCTATGGCTCGTCTCGGTGTGGAACGTGACGAGGTGCTTTATTGTGGTGACAGTACGGTCGATGCCGCTACGGCGGTCAATGCAGGCGTGGATTTTGCCGGTGTGCTGCATGGCGTCACTCCACGTGGCAAGCTNGAGCAGTTTCCTCACGTGGCGGTGGTGGATGATCTGCGGGCCTTATTGGGTGAGTGACGACAGCGAGGCGGTGATGTTGAGCATGAATGTCATCGCTCCGTTGTGGGGCGAGGCGATGGCAGCGCCGATACTGAACCGGCTCACGTTGAAACCGGCACAGGCTGAGAAGCCTGATAGAAAACTGCGTTTGTAGGTCGACATGTCGGTGCGGGTCTTGTAATTGTAGCCTATGCCGGCGTAAAAATTGTCGGACGGCAGATATTCAAGGCCGATTACAAGGTGGCGCATCAGATTGGTGGCAAAAGTGTCCTTGACCTTTTCCTCGGTCTGGCCCGAGCCATCGCCCGGATCAGTGTAGGGAAGATGCCATTTGGTGAGGTTCCATGCGGTTAGTGACAGTCGGAACGGGGTCTCGCCTAAGCCTTTTGTCATGCCGAGCCGGATGTCAACCGGCAGCTTGTCGGAATGGTCGTTGAAGCGTTTTACCTGTCCGCCGAGATTGGTGACTACCGCCGATAACGAAAGATCGCTCTCGATGTCATAATAATTCACTCCGAGATCGGCGGCAATGGCCGTGGCTGAATATATCTCGTAGGAGGAGTGGATTGCCTTTATCGAAATACCGCCTCTCAGGCANTCATTTATGTCGTGGCTGTANGTCGCGCTTACCGAGATGTCACGTGGGCTGAATGTGCCGGTTATAGCTCCTGTCTCGTCGGCGGCTTTCATCTCGCCATAACCGAAATAGCGTATNGATGCGGCCCANGCTCCGTGTTCACCTGCGGAATGACCGTATGTGGCAGACGCAAAATTACAGTCGCCGATATAACGCATATAACTTAATGACAGCTGATTGCTGAGCTCGGGACCGAGCAGCGCGGGNTTTTGTTCGATGGAAGCGATATCGTAGTCGATGAGGGATGTGTTGACGCCGCCCAGGCCGTATACATGGCTTGAGGCGGGCAGATTTAGGAAGTTGTAGGCTGTGGAGCCGTCACCGGCCGCCTGGACGGTAAGGGCTGCGGCTACGCACAATGATGTCATTACCCCGTGCTTCATATTTTAATAAACGCATTACCTTCATTCATATTGTGCTGCGGTCAGATAACGCATTTTATAGTGTCAATGTGTCAAAGAACTATAAACATTTACAAAATTATCATAAGTGAGTTGTCTATTTCAAAGGTTGCGTATATATTTGTAGCTGAAAAATTTTGCTATGATTACTGATACCAGACATAAACTTTTACTATTAGTCTTGCTGATCGGCTTGTGCGGTACTGTGGCAAGTGCCCAGATGCGCCGGATAATGGCCCATACCACTGCCCAGTCCCTGGCAATGCTGAATGATGCGCACCGAGGAAATATGCGCGCCGAACTGATCGAGGCCTATNAATGNGACNATGNGNATGTCCCNCNGATGTTTCCCGGAGGCANNAACNNTNTTGTNTGTNATATAAACTNTNCCCGCCAGTATCCCGCCGAGGCTTACCGTGAGCGTGTTCACGGACGTGTGCTGTGTTCNTTTGTCGTACAGCCTGACGGTGAGATCACTCACGTCAACGTGCTGCGCGGTGTCGAGCCTTCGCTNGACCGCGAGGCAGTGAGGGTACTTGACTCGATGCCTCAGTGGCAGGCCGGTCTGCTTGATGGCGAGCCGGTGCCGGTGTATTTTATTCTGCCGGTGAATTTCCGGCTGTGATTGCGGGCTTGTCGTCAAAATTTAGTATATTCGCGGTATATAACCAAAATACTAACAGAAATGGCAAACAAACGCAGACTTAAAAAGAGCATCAAGGCAATGTGTGGCGATATAGCCGGCGAGTGTATCATCACCCGTAATTTTATCCCCGGTGTGGAGCCCCGCAAGATGGATGAGATAATATGTGATATCGCCGATCTTCAGGGCGAGGCACTTGCAGGAGTAAGCTTCTCATTTGACAAAAACGAGAAGAGCTTCGAAAACGGCCATCTTTACAAGGAAGCCCGCAGAAAGTATTTCAGCAAGGCCTANGGCAAGCTGAAGGCTGACTTCNTCGATGGTGTCAACAAGGCTGTAGCCGCTATGAANGAGGCTCTTCCCCAGGCACAGAAAGATCTTAACAAAAAGGCTTAACGCTTAATGACAATGCCGATGAGGCTGTCAGAATGGATATTGAAAATAATCGGGTGGAAGGTGGAGATCACCACACCCGATTATGCCAAGTGCCTGATATGTGTGGCACCGCACACCTCCAACTGGGATTTCATATTGGGAGAACTTGCCTATCACTCCATAGGCCGACGCGCGGGCTTCCTGATGAAGGAGGCATGGTTCCGCTGGCCGCTGGGATATTTTTTCAGGGCGATAGGCGGGATTCCCGTGCCCAAAAAACATGGATCCTCGCTTACGGAGGAGATTGTCGAAAAGTTCCGACGCAGTGAGCGCCTTGTACTCGCCATCACTCCTGAAGGTACCCGAAAGGGTACGGCAAAATGGCGCCACGGATTTCTCCATATTGCCCGCGAGGCCGATGTGCCTCTGCTGCTGGGGGCGCTTGACTTTGCCACACACACTATCCAGATCACGACCCGATTTGAGCCTACCGGCGATGTCGAGGCTGATATGCGTGCGATAAAACGTTTTTACAGCCGGTTTACGGCCAAATATCCCGAAAAATTTATTACTGACGATGAGTGATCTGCTGCGAGTCGCTGCGGTACAGCTTGATATTGTCGACGGTGACAAGGAGGCGACTCTTGATGCGGTGCGCGACGCCATGGCACATCTGCCTTCCGGCACGGATGTGGCAGTACTTCCCGAAATGTTCAATACAGGATTTGTATGCGATGCCGGGAAGGTGCGTGAACTTGCAGAGCCGGTTGACGGAAAGTCACTGAACCAGGTGCGCGAACTGGCCCGGCGTCACAATGTGGCTGTATGCGGCTCGATTATCGTAAGCGATAATGACAGGCTGTATAACCGCGCATTCTTTGTCGAGCCTACCGGTGATGAATATTATTATGACAAGCGTCATCTGTTTTCACCCGGCGGCGAGGACAAGGTTTATGAGCGCGGACAGGCGCCCATGCCGGTGATACGTTACAGGGGATGGAACATTGCTATGGCAGTATGCTTTGACTTGCGGTTTCCGGCCTGGCTGCGCAATGCCGGTGCAAGATATGACCTGCTGATAGTGGTGGCCAATTGGCCCGATTCTCGTGAATATGCATGGCGTCAGCTTCTCGTGGCCCGTGCGATCGAGAACCAGTGTTATGTAGTGGGNTGCAACCGCCGTGGCAGTGACAGTACTGCTACCTATTCGGGNTGCTCGNTAATTGTGGANCCTAAGGGTCAGCCGATAGGGACTGCCGATGAGCATGCCACNTTATACGCCGAACTGTCACGAAGCAGCCTGCGNCACTTCCGCGAAAAGTTTCCGGTNCTTGACGAGGCCGACGAAATCAACATATTAATTTAATCTGCACAATTTACGGGTCCGGTTTGTTATATAGATGATAGTTTAATATTAAATCCAAGAGTTATGAATATCACTGTAAACAGCCGACCGATGACAGTACCTGAATATACATCGCTTCAGGGAGCGCTTAACCTTGCCGGAATAGATCCGACCGATATCACTACCGCCCTCAACGGNACTGTGGTGCCGCTGGTTGACCGCGATGCGACNATATTGAAGGATGGTGACGAAGTACAGGTCATCGAGCCTTTTGCCCGAACCGAATAACTATGCTGCAATTTGTAACCAATGACTCGCCGCGCTACAGCGTGTCGGAGCAGGCTCAGATGGCCCTTGAAGGCGGTTGTCGCTGGATAGAGCTGTCGATGCCCGGTGCTTCTGACGAGGAGGTAAAGACGGCTGCGCTCGAGATAGCGCCGATGTGTCAGGAGCATGATGCGTTTTTCCTGATTACTGACCGAATAGAACTTGTCAAGGAGCTACGGGTGCATGGCGTGCATCTGACCTCGTCAGCTGCATTAACTCCGGTCCAGGCGCGTGAATATCTCGGCCCCCATGCCGTGATAGGTATCGACGTGACCACTCCTGACGAGGCTTTGTCCGCCGCACGTGCCGATCTTGACTATGTGCGGGTGGCTCCCTCGGATGTCGCTGCGGTGGGTGCGTCAGGTGCCGATTTGCCTGTGGTGGAGATGGCCGATAAGGCCGGCGAGATAAAATTGTCTCCCGTGGTAAGGGGAGTGGCGCTATCGGAAACGATCACTGAGGCCTCTGACCCGGTGGCTTATATCCGTGATATATTCAACATGCTTAATCCTACAGCCTGATGGAACAGGAAACGATACAGAACATACGCAAGCGGCTTTATGCGATGCGTAANGGAGCGTTGGCCGANAGCCTGCGGGCAGCCGGTATGCCTTACCGGATGATATTCGGGCTTAATCTTCCNCAACTCACGGCAATTGCACGTGACTTCACCCGTGATGCCCGACTGGCGACGGAATTATGGAACTCCGGCTCGACACGTGAGTGCATGCTGCTTGCTCCGATGCTGTATCCTGTTGAAGAGGTTGACGACACGATGGCGCGTAAGTGGATCGCCGAGGTGCCGACACCGGAAGTGGCCGATATACTCTGCATGAAGCTGCTGCGATATTATTCTGGAGCCTATCAGCTCGCGGTGTCGTTGCTCGGCAGTGAAAGCGATATGGTGCGCTATACCGCATTAAGGCTCATATTCAATCTTCTGCCGGCTCATATCGATGAGGTAGAAGCTGCGGCTCTTGCCGAGCAGAAGCGCGATGTGCCGCTTACGCGTATGCTGGCTCACAGCATGCTTGACGAGATATCTTTTTTACGCGAGGGCTGAGTCAGAGTCCTCGTTTTTATTTGCCGCAGGATTGCGGAATATTGANAAATTGACTGATCCNTACACCCGGTGTTCCATGAANCCGGGNAGTGAGGAGAAGTCGTAATTGCGCGAATGTTCCACTATCACCAGTGTGTCAGGCTTGAGCATGTCTGAATTCAGGATAAGACCGGGAATTTCGCCGAAGCGCGGCAGGTCGTATGGAGGATCTGCAAATATGATATCAAACTTCTCTTTGCACGACTCGATGAACTTGAACACATCGCCACGCACCACGTGAAGGTTCGGGTCATTGAGCTGTTCCGCCACGCTGCGGATGAACCGGTATTGCGTGGCTGCCTTCTCAACGGCTGTCACCGAGGCACATTCGCGCGACAGAAACTCGATGCTTATGGCCCCCGTGCCGGCAAAAAGGTCGAGGGCGGTCATACCCTCGAAGTCAACCATGTTTTCAAGGACGTTGAATATGTTTTCACGTGCGAAGTCAGTGGTGGGACGTGCAGTGATGTTGGTGGGTACCGTAAATCGCCGGCGCCCGTATTTTCCGCGTATTATTCGCATAATTGTAAGGCTATTAAGTCAAGAGGAGCCCGCATCATGTCTTTGCCGGCCCGCATAATGTCGGCTGGATATATGGCCGGCATAACATAAGGCACGTAGCGCCTCAGTATNGGTGTGACGGCTCCNCGNAGTTCCGGATTGCCGGCCAGCAGCAATTCATTGGATGCGGCGGTGAGGCCGAGCAGCTCGCGTGTCGCCATTATGTAGTATACGGCGTCCATCGTGTCACGAAATCCGAATGTAGTGGCCATCAGCAACCGCGTGCCGTCAAAAGCGATAATGTCAAGCGAGTCGGTGCGCAGGTTGGCATACATTCTCCGGGCTCCTGCNAGTTTTTCTGCGTNNAGGCAGTAAGCGNCCAGCGGTGCCATGTGGTGAATTATGGCGGGNNTGTTGAATGTGNGCCGCAGGAAAGCNGTGAGTTNNGANGGCACACGCATGAGCGACATGGCCCCGGTCTCAGCGATCGGTGTGGTCAGAAGTTCTGTAGGTACATCATCGGCTGGCAGGAGGATGTCGCTTGCCGTATCCATGAAGTCGTCGCCGAAACTGCCGATAACATCAGGAACGACCGTATAGCGGGCGCTTTCGATAATGACACTTATTCCGGCGAAGTCACCGAGTAGAGCCGGATTGTCATATACCGCTTCCTCAAGGGCTCTCGACAGGCTTTCAGTAGTGGAGGTGTCGAGTGTGACGGCGCTGTATATCAGGTTTTCATCGGGAACCGACTGCCTCAGCAGTATGTCAAGGCGCGTATCGCTGATCCTCAGCGCCATGTTGTAGCGCCGGGGATCGGATATAAGCGAACTGTCAAGCTGAGGTGTCTTTGGCATGAGCGGTATACTTGGTGTGATTTAGAACCTGCCGAAGTTGTTGAGGCCCGACGGATCAAAATAGTCGCGGTTTCCGTAACCGTCATTTTCATCCTCGTCGCGGATGGTTTCGCCGGTCTCTTCGTCGACATATGTACCGTCTTTGTTGCGACGGCGTTTGGCTTTCTTGGGCTTGTTCTTGACAATCTCCTTGGGCTTCTGCATGTCGATAGGCAGTTCGTATATATTCCACGACTGTTCGACATCCCAGTTTTTCTTCAGGAGTATCTTGTTGGGATAGTAATATGTCTCCTCGGGCTGTATTGAGTCGAGGATGCCGGTATCATACTTGCCATTGCCGTTGGCATCGATGTACAGACGGGCGTAATATTCGCCCGCGTCGATATACGGGAACTCTGCCAGACCGTTGACTACCGGCGCTTCGGCTACAGGCTTGTCGCTCTTGTCAAGGATTTCTACGATAGCTGAATCGCTGACTCCGGTGATATTGAAGAACAGTGCGGAATAGTCCTCGGTAGGACGTGCCGAGAACTCAAAGTTGTATTTTTGGTTAGGCAGGCCATAGATGCCGGTCATAGCCGCGGAATCAATCAGCACTTTGTAGCGGCCTCCGGGTTGCCAGTCTGACTTGAACAGCTCGAAGTTCAGCTGCCGCAAAGTGTCGGAAAGTGCGAAATGCGGTGTGGGTATCGTGTCCCACGTGGAGTCGTTGACCTGTTGCAGCAGGAGTATACGCGTGGTGTCTATCGACTCGACGGGCTGATCAACAGTGAATTTTACCGTTGAAAAGAAGTTGTGGGTATTGCTGTTGGCCGATTTGATGGTGAGATATTCAGGTTTTGGAGCGGAGGCGGCCAGGATCGAATCGATGTTCTCGCCCTTGCGCTCGGCCCTGCGCAGACGCTTTTCGAGGTCTTTCTGCTCCTGCTCGCGTTTACGGGCTTCCTCACGGGCGCCTTTGAACAGCACGCGCAGTGTGTCGGTGCCCCATGTGAGCATATCGTTGGTGTCGGTGCGCAGATAACGCATTTCAATACGTAATGTATCCTGTGCGATTACCGCAGTGTCGGTGATGAAGTAGTCGAGTGTGTCGAGTGTGGCTACTGTGTTGAGTCGTGCCCACTCGTCAATGCGCTTGCCGGCAGCCGGGCCGTTGAGCAGGGTTATTTCGGGAAGAGTATCGGATGGCGCCGAG
>WFLX010342148.1_pt1 | contig 12792 bp, 11 predicted proteins | sample 4967041 | NCBI WGS metagenome assembly WFLX01 (sample SAMN12857096, study PRJNA449069) | gut metagenome | isolation source: stool from male and female vole | host: Microtus ochrogaster | place: USA:Florida | collected 2017 | reverse complement strand
ATAGACAAGAAAAAAATAGCTGCAATCGGCAAAATAATGGATTAGGGCAGATATTCTACGGAAGCGAAACTTTATAACGGAGTCAGCGCAAAGTTTACTGTTATGGTGGAGGAAATTCGGGAATAACAGCTCGAATTTCAAAAAGGAGTTTTTATGGCAGACTTTGATTTATCCGAGCTTTCCCTCCCCTTCAATTTAGACGCGGAACAGGCGGTTTTGGGCTCGGTTCTGGTAGACCCCTCAACGGTGGGACCCATAACCGCAAGACTGCACCCCGAGCATTTTAAGGTGCAGCTTCACAGCGATCTGTTTTCCGTAATATATCAGCTGAGCATTTCGGGACAGCCGATCGATGTTCTCACCGCTATGGAAAAATCAGTGCAGCATGGCGTGTTCCAAAACAGCGAGGAGGCAAAAACCTACCTGATGAAGCTGGCGGAAACAGCCATAAATCCTTCGGGCATAGACAGCTATCTTGACATAATCTGCGACAAGTTTATGATAAGACAGCTGATGATCATATCAAAGGAAATATACGATCTAGCCGCTGCGGGTACGGAGGAAACCTCCGCTCTTCTGGATCTGGCGGAAAAAAAGATCTTCGATATCCGCGACGAAAAGGATCTGAAGGGTCTTACCCACATCAAGCCTTTGGTGAGCCAGCAGCTGGATATTTTGTCGGAGTTGGCGGACAATCCCGAAGGGGGCACAAATACAGGACTGCGCACCTCTTACGGCAAACTTGATCAGATCATATTCGGTCTTAACCCCTCCGACTTTATACTTATCGCAGCCCGTCCCGGTATGGGAAAAACCTCCTTTGCCACCAACATTGCCACTAATGTGGCAAAAGCCTATCCGCAAAAGAAGGTATGTATCTTTTCTCTTGAAATGTCCAAGGAACAGATCGCAAGCCGTATTCTTTCCGCCGAAGCAAGACTCAGCTCTGAGGAAATGAGAACGGGACAGTTCCCTGACTCAAAATGGGACGATCTTGGCGAAGCAGTGGACGTTCTGTCGCAGGTGGAAATATATATTGACGATACCGCCAATATCTCATTGGGAGAAATGAAGGCTAAGCTCAGGCGTATGAAAAACTTAGGCTTAGTCATCATTGACTACTTACAGCTTATGTCAACAGGCAGACGGGACGGAAACCGTGTGGCGGAAATCTCCGAAATTACCAGAAATCTTAAAATGATGGCAAAGGAACTGAACGTTCCCGTTATCAGTCTTTCACAGCTTTCCAGAAGCCCCGAGCAGCGCCCCGACAAACGTCCCATGCTGTCGGATCTGAGAGATTCGGGTTCTATCGAGCAGGATGCGGATATAGTGATCTTCCTGTACCGCGACGGCTATTACAACAAAGAAGCGGAATACCCTAACGCCTGTGAATGTATCGTAGCCAAAAACCGCCACGGCAAGGTAGACACGGTGCCCTTGAACTGGGACGGACAGTATACAAAATTTACGGGAGTAGATTTCTCTCATGGATAATCCCAAAATAAACACGCCAATGTTTTCGCCCTTTCAGGAAAAGGTTTTGCAGGCTGTCAGCGAATACAATATGCTTAAACCCAAAAATAAAGTAATCGTGGGCTTGAGCGGAGGTGCAGACAGCGTAACGCTTCTGCACTGCCTTAATTCCCTTAAGGAAACCTTGGATATAGAGCTGTACGCCTGCCATATAAACCACAATCTCAGGGGAGAGGACAGCGACAGCGATCAGAAGTTTGCGGAAAGCCTCTGTCAAAACCTTGATATTCCTTTGAGGGCATTTTCGGTCGATGTAAAAGGCATGCTTCAAAAGCACCAAAGCACCGAGGAAATTGCGCGAAAGCTGAGATATGAAAAATTCTCGGAGTACGCAGAGGAGATCGGCGCAAGGGTGGCAACCGCCCACAACGCCTGTGACAATACCGAAACGGTGCTGTTAAACCTTATCAGGGGAACGGGCTTAAAGGGACTTTGCGGAATACCGCCTGTGAGAGAACGTTTTATCCGCCCGCTGATCTACTGCACAAGAGAAGAGATTGAAGAATATATCAAGGCGAATTCCCTTGAATATGTAACGGACAAAACCAACTTTTCCACCGACTACACAAGGAATAAGGTGAGATTGCAGCTTATGCCCCTGCTCCTTGAAATGAACCCCTCCTTTCACAGGGGTGTTTCAAGAACGGTGACTGCTCTGAGAAGAGACAGCGATTTTATTGAAGGAATGGCGGTTGAAGCCTTGGATAATGCAAGATTGGAAGATTGCGTATATTCCTCGGAAAAGCTTGCGAGGCTTGATGCTCCCGTTTTTTCAAGAGCGGTGTCGCTTATGCTTTGGGAAAAACAGGTTGAGCCCTCTGCTTTGCGTATCAACGGTTTTATGGAGATAATCAGAAGCGGTAAGGGAAAGATCAATCTTGAAAAGAATAAGTTTGCGGTGGTTAAAAAGGGCAGAGCCGAGGTGCAGATCATTGAGCAGAAGTACCGAAAAAGAAAAAGCATTTAAATTAAACAGCTTGAAGTTTCCGTCCACGCTTTTCCAAAGGGTGGCGGGTTTCCAAAGGGCAGCGCCCTTTGGTCGTCCTCCGCAGAGGACGAAATCCCCATACTTGGACAATACAAGTAATGATTGAAAAAAGAGAAGCATTAAGAACCTGTCTTCACAAGATATTGCACGCGTCTTTTCGGCAAATTTTGCCNATGACTGCGNCAAAATNCCTTGAAATACGCAAGTATTNCTGNGNGATTTTTCCTTNTCCTCGACAAAATTTNCTCGAAAATTCACNCACAAATNTTGTNAAGACAGGNTCAAAAATATTCTCAGCAAAAATCACATAATACAGCACAACACACATAATGACTTGATAACCGTCAACAATCCCGACAATAATAAACGATCCCCCGCCTCGGCGGGGGATCGAATTTTTAAGCACAACATAAAAACTTTATTTTATACATGAACACTGTTATTATCAGGCGGTACAATACCTTCTTCGGGAGGAGTGCCCTCAGGAAAACCTCCGTTGCCGTCGGGCGGGTTTCCGTTATTGTCATGATGAGCGCCGATGTCGGGAAAACCGCCTTGATTTCCATCATTGCCGGGAGGCGTTCCTATTTCGGGATATCCGCCCTGATTGCCGTTGCCGTCGGGAGGGTTATTGCCGTCAGGCGGTGTATTATTATCACCGTACTGTCCTTCGTTTTCACCGTTTCCGCCACGGTGACCTCCGCCGAACCCGCCGCCAAAACCGCCTCCGCCGAATCCACCTCCGAATCCGCCGCCGAAGCCTCCGCCCATACCGCCGTTTCCGGAGGAAGTCACAGAGGAGCTGACAGTCAAGGTGCAGGCAGGACCGCCGTTTACAGTAACCTTTGCGCTGTTTTCATAAAGACCGTTTTTCTCCGTTCCGTCACCCGCTACATTTGTATAAACCTTATAGCTTTCACCCGTCACAATATCGGGAGAGGAGATAACAACATGCTGAACCTGCTTGGCAACTGTGAACACTGCAATGTTATTTCCCTTTGAATCCTGTACTGCAAGAGTTTCGCCGCCGTTCATATTAACCTGAACGCCAATACAGTTCTGTGTAGAGCTTTGAGAGGGATTTTCCGCCATTTGCATACTGCCTGCCGCTATGAGAAATCCGCCTGTAACGGTTATGCTGTTACCTCTGTCGCCGCAGTCAAGAGCGCCGTCACGTCCGCTGGTGGGGCCGTTGACAATAACCGTTCCTCCGCTTATGGTGATGTTTCCGTTGGAATCAACGCCGTCGCCGGCTGCGTTTACATAAATATAACCGCCGTTGATAAACATATCGTGGCTTTCCGAACTGCTGTCGGAAGAGCTTCCCCACATATCGGAACCGCCGCCACTGTTTAAACCGTCGTCGGAAGCGNNTACCGNTATATCTCCNCCGNTTACCGTAAATACAGCCTTGCTTTCCAAGCCCTCGGTGGAATTTTGTACATCTATTGTACCGCCGTCTACGGTCAGATTGCCGTGGGCGGAAATTCCCTTGCCCTTTGAGGAGGAGAGAACAAGCCCGCCGCCCGTAATATCCATAACATCAGCCGAGTGAATGCAGTGGTCGGTGGAATTAACTGTGATTTTTCCCCCGCTTAAGGTCATTGCTCCGCCGCTTTTGACGCCCTTTGAGGTGCTGTCCTCGTCGGCGTCTCTTCTTCCGCCGAACCACCAGCCGTCGTTTCCGCCCTCGGCAACCTCGCCTGTGGTGGTGATCATAAGCTCGCCGCCGCTTACGGAAAGAGCCTGAGCCGCCTGTATTCCGTCCTCGCCTGCGTTTACTGTGACTGAGCCGCCGCTGATTTCGATATTTCCTCTTCCGCTGTCGGTGTCATTGGTGGTTTTTATGCCGTCCTTTTCCGCATTTACGGTAATTATTCCGCCGCTTACGGTCACACTGTCGCTTCCTCTTATGCCGTTGGTGACGGCAGCCGCTGTTATTGTTCCCTGTTCAAGGGCAAGATCGTCGTTGCAGCGAATAGCAAGCCCGTAATTGCCCTTAACATCTAAACTGCCCTTACCGTAAATAAACAGATCCGATTTGCTGTACAATGCGGCGTTGGGCTCGTTGTCGGCAGAGGACTGGTTTTTCCCCTCAAAGGAGTAGACCGCCCCGTCCTCAAGGCTGTTTTCGGTGTTCTCCTTAAGCTCGATATACAGATTTTTTGCATTATAGCAGTACAAGGCGCTTCCGCTGCTGTTTTTTACGGAAAAACCGCTCAGTACCAGCTTTACATTTTCCTCGGTATCAATATACACATATCCGTCGGAAATACTGCCGCTCAGAGTATAGGTACCGCCCTTTGTTACGGAAAGAACGCCGTTTTCATAAGCCGCGCCGCTGCCGCTGATAAATAAGTCGCTGCCGATATCAACAGTGCATTCGTTGGTTTCCTTAATATCGTGAGTGACGTTTACTTCTTGTTGTATCTTTTGGTCCGATTCGCCTGTACTTTCGGGCTTGATATTTCCTACCGCTGCCGCAGAGGTATCGTTGGGAACGGAATTATCGGAATTGCTGTCCGAACATCCGCTCAAAACGGCAGAAACAGCAACAGCACCGCACAAAACCAAAGCAAGAGATTTTTTCAGCATAAGCATAGTTAATTACCTCTCTAAGGAATAATTGGATTATGATTGTATAATACAACTTGCTTGTGAAATAAAAGTGAAAAGAGAATAATAATTCTTTGTAAAAATTAACAAAGGTTTATTTACGTATTTGTCACAAAAAACAATTCCCAAAAAAAGCAAAGTATGATACAATGAAAATGTACTTGTGAAAATACTGCACTGTTATAAAAACGATTACATCTTTATGAAAGGAAGTTCTTATGCAGAAATTTTTCAGAAAAACAACGGCGGTAACGGCGCTTGCCGCAGCGGCGGTTATGCTTATTACCTCCTGTTCAGATGGCGGCAAAACCCCCGACAATACAGATCAGCCCGCGAATACCGCAGGTACGGATCAATCCTCGGTCAACAACCCCTCTCCAACAAATTGGAGCTACAGCCAAATGGCAATGGGCGGCGGCGGATATGTGACGGGAGTTTTCTCCACCTCCGAAGAGGGACTTTACTATGCCCGCACCGATGTAGGCGGAGCATACCGCTTTGATAAAACGCAGAACAAGTGGCTGTCCATATCCTACAACATCACTTCCGACGACGTAGGACTTATGGGCATTGACGGAATGGCAATAGACCCCGAAAAGCCCAACAGGATTTTCCTTTTGGCGGGTACCTCCTATTTCAGCAGCGGAAAAACCTGCATTATGATTTCCGAGGACTACGGTGAAACCTATGAAACGGTTGATGTAACCGAGCTAATAAAGGCTCACGGCAACGGCATGGGCAGACAGAACGGCGAAAGGATCGCCATTGACCCCGTTGATCATAACATTCTTTATGTGGGCGGCAGAACAGGCGGTATGATAAAAAGCACCGACGGAGGAAAAACCTGGACGGCTCTGAGCGGTCTTACCAAAACCGAAACTCCCAACGGCAACGGTATTTGTACCATAGCAATAGACCCCGATTCCTCCGACGGTTCAAAATGCACAAGAATTTTTGCGGGAATCTCCAAAGACAAGGAAAGCAATGTTTTTGTCAGCGAGGACGGCGGAGAAAGCTGGAAAGCGGTTGCGGAGCTTCCCGACAAGTGGTTCCCTCAAAGAATGAGATTGGACGGACAGGGCAGTCTGCTTGTCACCTACGGCAATGCGGAAGGTCCTTGGAACAGCGGTCAGGGCGGCTTAGTACGCCTTAACATTGCAAACGGAACGGTTGAGGACATTTCCCCCGCCGATCAGACAATCGGAGATATCGCAATAGACTCCAAGGATCCCAACAAAATGCTGGCAGTTACCGAATGCGTATGGGTGCAGCAGCCCAACGGCTCCTTCGGCGACGCTTTCTACACCACCACAGACGGCGGAAAAACATGGAACAGTCTCAACGAGAAAATGACTATGTCATCGGAAATAGATTGGGTCAAGGATTTTGCGATCCACTGGTGCGGCTGCCTTGCAATGGATCAGTTTGACAGCGGTAAGATAAAAGTGACCTCGGGCAACGGAATTTTCGCCTGTGACAATATATGGGCAGATGCTCCCGCCTTTTACTTTGATTCAAAGGGCATTGAGGAAACGGTTCCCTCCGAGCTTGTCACCGTTCCCAACGGCACAATAGTTACCTCCGTTTACGACTATGACGGATTTATCAACACCGACGCCTTTGAATACGGCACGATCCACAGCAGCAAGGGCGGTTCTATGACCGATATAGCCGTTGCCTTCGGAAATCCCGATATAATGGTTAAATGCGGCGCTTCGGGTGACAATTACGCTTTGTACTACACCACAGACGGCGGTAAAAAATGGGAAAAGGCAAGAAAAACTCCCGTAGATAACGCAAAAGAGGGAGTTGTGGCAGTTTCCGCAGACGGAAGCCGCTACTTCTGGGCACCCAACGGCGCACCCGCCGCATACTACACCGATGATCAGGGTCAAACATGGACTGCCTGCGAGGGCATAATGATGACCGGCGACATTGTATGTGATACGGTAAATCCCGATTATGTGTATGCAGCAAGCGGCAGCGGATTCTACATAAGCTCCAACAAGGGCAAGACCTTCACAAAGACCTTCAATCTTCTGACCGCTGTAAGAATAACAGTATCTCCAGGCAAGGAAGGAGTGGTTTACATTCCCTCAATGGGCTTGCAGGTATCCACCGACCACGGTCAGACCTTCAATAAAATGGAAGGTGTTGCGGGCGTTATCGGCTTAGGTGTAGGCAAGGGCAAGGACGATTCCTCACCCGATGCAATCTACATCTGGGGCAGACCTACCGCCGATGACGATATGGGCGTTTACTGGTCAGACGACGACGGAAAAACATGGTCCCCCGTTACCTCGGGCACCATGCAGTTCGGCGGTATGGGCAACGGAAACTTCATCAAGGGCGACTGCAACGTTTACGGCAGATGTTATCTCAGCAGCGTCGGACTTGGCGTTATTGTATGTGATCTGAATGATTAACGGAAAATATAGAGAGATAAATTAAGGAGAATAATTTTATAGTTTGGGGCTGTCATCTTTTCCGGTGACAGCCCCGGACTGTTCTGTTAATAATTTCTCAGCCTCACTCAGCTGACAAAAACTTTTTCTCATTCCTCTTTTCTATTTGACTAAAGCAAACTTTTATGATATACTTATTTTGAAGAGATATGGAGTTCCCGAGGTTAANAAGGCAGTGGACTNTANTTATAAAACAAGCAAATCTAATAACACAAAATAAANCTTAAAANAAAAACCAAAGGAGAACAAAATGNAANANATGAAGGTGGATTTTGACCGCTGTAAGGGCTGCGGATTATGTACGACCGCCTGCCCCAAGAAAATAGTGGTCATTCAGCAGGACAAGCTTAACAAAAAGGGCTACTACACTGCGGTTTGCATTGACGATGAAAAATGTATCGGCTGTGCATTCTGCGCTATGATGTGTCCCGACTGCGCAATTACTATTGAAGGGGGCGAAAAGAAATGAGCGAGCTTACANNTATGAAGGGCAACGAAGCATTGGCAGAAGCGGCAATCAGAGCGGGCTGCAAGTGCTTTTTCGGCTACCCCATTACACCCCAGACGGAAATTTCCGCATACCTCTCAAAGCGTATGCCGAAGGTAGGGGGCGTATTTTTGCAGGCGGAATCGGAAATTGCGGCAATAAATATGGTTTATGGCTGTGCAGGATCGGGTATTCGCTGCATGACCTCCTCATCATCTCCCGGAATTTCCCTTAAAACCGAGGGAATTTCCTACATAGCAGGAGCGGATCTTCCCTGCGTTATCATAAACGTTCAGAGAGGCGGTCCCGGTCTCGGAGGCATTCAGCCCTCCCAGTCGGATTACTGGCAGGTAACACACGCTTTGGGTCACGGAGATTTTCACGCTTTGGTTTTTGCGCCCTCTACCGTTCAGGAAATGGCGGATACAGTTACCATGGCATTTGACTTGGCTGATAAGTACAGAATGCCCGCAGTTATTCTGGCTGACGGACTTCTCGGACAGATGATGGAGCCAGTTGCCTTTGACGAAAATGCGGAAATCAAAATGTCGGACTCATCGGGCAAGCCTTGGGCTGCAAACGGTCATAAAAACAAAAGAGAACACAATATCATAAATTCACTTTACCTTCAGGCAACCGAATTGGAGGAGAAGGTAAGAGCAAGATNTGAGAGATANGAACAGNTCAAAGCCGCCGAAACCCGTTCCGAAAGCTATAAGTGCGAGGACGCNGAGATCGTTGTTGCGGNTTANGGTTCGGTTNCAANANNTNNAAAGTCCGCAGTNGAGNTGGCGNGTAAAGAAGGTATCAAGGCAGGCGTGTTCAGACCCATAACCCTGTGGCCTTTCCCCGAAAAAGAGATAAACGAGGCCTGCAAAAATGCCGAAAAGGTATTGACAGTTGAAATGTCCATGGGACAAATGGTGGACGATGTTAAGCTGGCTCTTAACTGCTCAAAGCCTGTGGAATTTTTCGGAAGANCAGGCGGCGTTATCCCAAGTCCCGCAGAAATACTGAACAAAATCAAGGAAATGATTGGAGNCGATAAGTNATGCCTNAATTTAAAAGACCTCACTCGCTCTGCGACGTGCCTTTGCATTACTGCCCCGGCTGCACCCACGGTATCGTTCACCGTCTGGTTGCCGAGGTTATTGACGAAATGGGAATAGAGGGTGACACTATCGGTGTTTGTCCCGTTGGCTGCTCCGTTATGGCTTACGATTACTTCAACTGCGATATGCTTGAAGCAAGCCACGGACGCTCTCCAGCAGTTGCCACAGGCGTAAAGAGAGCCAACCCCGACAAATTTGTATTCACATATCAGGGCGACGGCGATCTTGCTGCGATCGGCACTGCGGAAACGGTTCACGCCGCAACAAGAGGAGAAAATATAACCGTTATCTTTATAAACAACACCACCTACGGAATGACAGGCGGACAAATGGCGCCTACCACTCTGCCGGGACAGGTCACACAGACAACACCTTACGGCAGAAACCCCAATGTAGAGGGATTCCCCGTTAAAGTTTGCGAAATGCTGTCACAGCTGGACGGAGTTGCTCTTGCTGAACGCGTTACCGTAATCGACCCCAAGTCGGTAATGAACGCCAAAAAGGCGATCAGAAAGGGCTTTGAGTTTCAGAAGAACAAACAGGGCTTTTCGATAATCGAGGTGCTTTCCACCTGTCCTACCAACTGGGGAAAAACTCCTATAGAAGCTCTTCAGAGAGTAAGGGACGAGCTTATTCCCTATTATCCTTTGGGAGTATTTAAGGAGGGCGCAATAAGATGACAAACGATATTCTTTTAGCGGGCTTCGGCGGACAGGGTATCCTGTTTATCGGCAAAATGCTTGCGTATTTAGGCTTATATGAGGGAAAGCAGGTTTCGTGGCTGCCCTCTTACGGTCCCGAAATGAGAGGCGGTACCTGCAACTGCTCCGTTTGTATAAGCGATGATCCCATTGGTTCACCCTTGGTGCTTGAGCCCGATCAGCTGCTGGTTATGAACACTCCCAGCTTTGACAAGTTTATAGGCTCCGTAAAGGCAGGGGGCAAGGCTTTTATTGACAGCGCACTTGTTGAGGGAAAAAGCGAACGCACCGACATTGACTGCTACTATGTTCCTGCCACAACTCTTGCCAACGAAAACGACCTTAAAGGAATGGCAAACGTTATTCTTTTGGGAAAGATGATCAAGGAAACAGGCTTGGGCGATGAAGCAACTATTGAAAAGACGGTCAAAAAGGTTGTTCCTCCTAAGAAAGCCAATCTTATCGACGCCAATATAAAGGCTTTGAGATTGGGTATGGAACAGTAAAATTTTATGAATAAAACAGGGCTGTGTAGTGCAGTCCTGTTTTTTTCTCCTAAGTTCTCAAAAAAACACTTATACTGATTAAGCAAAACCGCTAAAATTATTCCACATCAAATCAAATAATTGACTAAAAAGCAAAAATGTGCTAAAATTAAGAAAAAGCTTTACAAATGTAAAAAAGGAGGGTAAAGCGTTTCGGATCACAAAACCCACTAACGCAAAATCCAATATGAGTCTTTCAATTAACAAAAGCAATGCAGAGGAAATGATAAGAAAAGCCGCCGAGAACAAGGAGATCAAGGTTTTCTATCAGCCAAAATTCGATTCCATTAACGGAAAAGCGGTAGGCGCAGAAGCCTTGGCAAGGTGGATCAAGGCTGACGGAACCGTAATCCCGCCCTCGGAATTTGTTCCTATCTTGGAAGAAACGGGATATATAACGATCCTTGACTGGTACATGCTGGAAGAGGTTTGCGCTTTTTTAAAAAACAGGCTGGACAAAGGAGAAAAGACCGTTACCGTTTCCGTAAACTTTTCAAGAGTGCATACGGGAGAAGCCGATTATATAGAGCGCCTTTGCAAAACTGTTGACGAATATTCCGTTCCTCATGACATGGTTGAAGTGGAGATCACTGAGTCTGCAATGGCGTGTGACGGAAACGATATAATAGAATTTATCAAAAAGATACGGGACGCAGGATTTTCCGTTTCAATAGACGATTTCGGCAGCGGATTATCCTCCCTGAACTTTGTCAAGGACGTTCCCGCCAATATTATCAAGATAGATAAATCCCTTTTGAGCGAAAACTGTGAGAGCGAAAAGGAACGCATAGTTCTGGAGAGCATTTTTGAATTTGCCCACAGACTTAAAATGATCACAGTAGCCGAAGGCGTTGAAACCAAGGAACAGTTGGGCTTTTTGAGAACCTGCGGCTGCGAGGTCATTCAAGGCTATCTTTTTGCAAAGCCCATGAACGAGGATGATTTCCGCAAGGTGCTGGATAATTCCAACGAGGAAGGGGAAACGGAAGACATTCTTATAACCCAAGCCCCTGCCAGCGCCACACAGCTTCTTCTTGACGTGGTATTCAAAAGATATCCTCTTGTCATTATGAGCAATTTAAGCCGCAACAGCTTCTATATGATGGCTTATGAGAATTTCTCTTCACGCTCCTGCCCTTCTACGGGGGTATACAGCGAGCTTATCGTACATGGTGCTTCAACCATGCACCCCGATGATAAACAACTGTTTATGGATACCTTTGACCTTCAGGATCAGATAGACAGCTACAATAAAGGACAGAGGACGCGCAGCGTTATCACAAGACAGCGGGGCGACGACGGAATTTACCGCAAGGTGGAAACCACCAACTATTATGTAAAGAACCCCTCTGCCGATGATATTTTAGCAATTACCCTTTCAAGAGCTATTGAGTGATAAAAATAAAAAATTCTGAATACATCTGTNTATATTGGTAAATAGTAATACAAAAAGTAATAGCAGTTACATATTATACAATTCGTTTATGGAGGATATAATTGTGACTGCTATTTTTATCTGCGGAGCAAAGAGTGACAGGGATTTTGAAATGCTGTTCAAGGGAATTTTATCGGAGAATTACCGCATAACCTATATAAAAAACAAATCCGTTTGTCAGTGGGGCAAGGGCTATGAGCTGGTGTCGGCGGATTTTGAAGGCTTTGAGGAGATCTGCGCGGAAAAACCTGTTTTCCTTTTAAAAAAGGACTGTGTTCCCGATTTCGCTTTTCCCGAAAATTCTATGGTAATTGCATTTTCCGAAAACGAAAAACAGCTTACCGCCCTGAAAAATCAGCCCATACACCCCATAACCTGCGGATTCGGAAAAACCGACAGCTTTTCCTACACCAGCCTTTCGGACGAAAAGATAGTTGTTTCTCTCAATAGGGAAATAACTGCCCTTTCGGGGAAAAAGATGCAGCCCCTTGAACTGCCCTTGGAAATACCCAAGGGAGTGGAGCTTTACTCCGTTATTGCCTTTACTGCTTTGAGAATTATGCTTGACGATTATAATTCGGAAATTGGGGAATTGATATAAGTGATTGGATATTACTGCATTGTTTTTGTTACTGATTTGATGATTGTGCTTAACAGATTTTAAATGGAGATCGGGGAGCTTATTTGAAGTGTTGACTACTTTGCTGAAATATGCTATAATATTATAAGATAATTGATATTTTGACTATGTTGGGAGGCAGTATAATGAAAAAACACCATAAAATTTTGCTCATCACAGCAATTATTATTTTGCTGACAGTTTCGCTGCTTCCCTTCAAGATTGTGATGAAGGACGGCGGAAGTGCAGAATATAAATCTTTACTGCCTGTCTATTCTGTAACACGTT
>WFLX011514037.1_pt1 | contig 12793 bp, 16 predicted proteins | sample 4967041 | NCBI WGS metagenome assembly WFLX01 (sample SAMN12857096, study PRJNA449069) | gut metagenome | isolation source: stool from male and female vole | host: Microtus ochrogaster | place: USA:Florida | collected 2017 | reverse complement strand
GATCGCTCTTCGGGCCATAACCTGCGCCGCCTTATGCCATCACGCGTCCCAAGAAACGGTGTCAGCCGGCAAACAACCTTTCAAAACCGCCGAAAAACAGGCGTTTATGGACGGGCACTAGTCTAGCGTTCCAGTTGCTTCGACCCTGCAATCGGATCGATACTAGGCCCGCGTAAGTGCTACTGGTGTCGGCGGCGATGTGTATCATCGCGATCGCTCCAGCGTCACGAACGCGCTGCACCCGGGGGATCCTTGGTCCCGGAACTCATCAATATCAACAATCAAAAAACTCGGCAAATGCAACCGCGTGAGGAACCTGAGCGCGGTCGCTCGATGATGGGAACCCCTGATCCCGCTCCAGGCAAATAGTCTCATCCATCTCGCAACTCATGTCCGGTCAGTGTCGCCGGATATTTGCCTCGACGGTAACCGGCAGGCGAGTGTCCTGCGGAAGGTGGGGCAGGGCCAGGCGCCACCCGTTCCTCAGCAGTATGGAGCCGCCCCATAGGTCTTCAGTCGCCACCGAAATGATCGGCTCCTCGAGGTCCTTCTTAGGGATATAGGCCGACAAGGCGTCGCCGGTTATGCGGATTGTGACTTTCATGATCTGTCCGTTCTGCAAGACTAGTGGCAGTTTCAGTCATCCCGCGAGTGGAGGCTATTTCTACACATAGTTTGGTGGAGCCTCGCAAATTTCGACCCTGTTCTCCTACAACCTCTCCTCACGTCTTTGTGCTGCAGGACCTTAAAATTCAAAGTTCTGTCGGAACATATTGGTAGGCGGCTCGGAGCTCAGGCAGGGACGCAGGTGTTCGACACCGGACAGACCGATGCGCATTGCTGTGTATCGAATCCTCCCTTGCATTCGTTGCATTTGGTCGGGTCAATCACGTATTTCTCGCCTTTGAAATTGACCGCCCCCCGCGGACATTCAAACTCGCAGGCGCCGCACTGAGTGCATTGAGATGCAATAATCTTGAAGGCCATTGTAAAACTCCTTATTCAGTCGGAGGGCAGCTCAAGCTGTCGCCGTCTTTACCGGTGGTTCGATGCCAAACTCGGCGGCGTAGAGCGCGCCGAGCGCACTCTCGATGTAGTCATGGCCGTAAGCTTCCGTCGCTCGAAGCCCGGCCTGTGTCAGCTGTTTCCTTGGGTAATCTCCGATCTTGACGCAGAGCAGAATGTCTATTCCTTCAAGCGCATTGACGATGTGGTCGAGGGTGGCGTCCTCGCCCCAGCCGCCGAGGCAATACTGCTCAACCCTGCGGCGGCCTGCCAGCTTGATCCCTCTCCGAGAGACGGTGTAAACGTGAAATTCTTTCGCGTGTCCAAAATGTTCGTTGATCCGGCCCCCGCCTTTGGTCGCCACGGCAATGAGAAGCGATCCGCCATACTCCACCGACATTACCGTTCTGATCGCCTCGTTCTTGGCCACTAGGTGATCCCCGCGTTCGCGCGCGACCAACTGGCGATAGGCCTGTCGCTTGCTGGCATCGTAGGTTATCCCGTCGGGGATCTCAGCGAGCGTGAACTCGTGACCACGATCATCGCCGAGCAAGCCTATGGCATCGGCCCGGCACTGTCGACAATGACGCATCAGTTTGGTTCCTTCTAGACGGTCCTGAAGGGCCTGCAGTTCGAAGGCCTCCGGGCCGCGCTGCCCTGTCAGTCCGTAATAGGTCCCGTGTACTCGGTTTGAAATTAGCGGCATTACGTTGTGCAGCAACGCGCCTCGGCCTTTCACAACTTTGTTGACTTCGATCAGGTGCTCATCATTGACGCCGGGGATCATTACCGAGTTGACCTTGGTGAGGATGCCGCGTTCGGCCAGCATCTCCAGGCCCAACATCTGCCGTTCGTGCAGGATTCTCGCAGCGTCGATACCAGTGTGGCGGCGCTGACCATAGTAAATCCAGGGATAGATCTTTACGCCGACACGCGGATCGACCATGTTGATGGTGATCGTCACGTGATCGACGTTCATTTCGGCAAGCTCATCGACATGGTCCGGCAGCGAGAGCCCGTTCGTGGAGATGCATAGTCTTATGTCCGGAATTTCCCTAGCCACTCGTTCGAACGTCGCCCTTGTTTTCTTCCAGTCGTAACAAGCATCGCCAGGCCCAGCGATGCCGAGCACTGACAGCTGAGGCACTTCGTTGGCAACGGCAATCACCTTTCGCACCGCCTGGTCAGGTGTGAGCTTTTCCGAGGCAACACCGGGCCGACTTTCGTTGGCGCAATCGTATTTGCGATTGCAGTAGTTACACTGGATGTTGCAGGCAGGCGCGACCGCCACGTGCATGCGCGCGAAATAGTGATGCGCCTCCTCTGAAAAACAGGGGTGATTCTTAATCTTGTCCCAAGTTCCAGGATCTATGTCGCCCAGCGCCGTCGATGGAGGTGAGCAGCCAAGCGATTTAGCGTTCTCCAGCAACTGGTCAGAGAATGTAGTGCTGGTCCGGCTCTCACGCAAAATCATGGGTGTAAACATGAACAACTCCATTGGAGGGGGATTTTGCAATTCAACCAGCAACAGCTATGCTAAACCCTTTTCGATGGATTGGCGTCTTTGGATTCGGTCCTGTCCGTTTGCTCACAGGCTTGTCGGACTTGCGACAACGGCCAAGTTGAAGTGCATCCGGTCGTGTTTCGAAAGGACGGAGAAAAGAGGCGACGCTCGCGAAGCCTGTATCTCACCGGCAACTTAGAGCTTTCTCACCTCTACACCATGCCGACGTATAGCATACCCGACCTGCCGGGGCGTTTTTTCGAGGATGCGAGCTGCCTTTGCCTGATTCCAACCGGCCTCCTCCAGCGCACTGATCAACCGGTCGCGCTCGATCAGATTGGATGCCGCCCCTGCGGATGCGGGATCCTTCGGCGGAACATCATTGGCTGGCGCTCCTACCAACGGTGTCGTACCCGCGGACGCATCGGTGGCAATGTGGCAATGCGAACAGCGAATGCCTTTCCAGAGGCGAGAAGAAAAGCACTGGTCCGTCTGGCAGGCGAAATCTGACGAAGTGATCGTCTTTGCCCTGGCGAGAGTTGCAGTCCTCCGCACACAGTTTTCCAGTTCGCGAACGTTTCCGGGGAACTTGCACCTCGACAAGTGGTCAAGCGCAGACGGCACGAAATGGAGACCACGACCGTTCTCTTCATTGAACCGCTGAAGGAAAGCTTTTGCAAGGAGCGGAATGTCACCGTCGCGTTTCCTAAGCGGCGGCAAAGTTATGGGCACCACACTGATGCGGTAGTAAAGGTCTTCCCTGAACTCCCCATTCCGGACCGCCATTTCGAGATCCTTATTTGTGGCGAATATGAGCCGGATGTCGACTTTCAGCGTCTTTGTGCCGCCGACTCGTTCAAATTCACCTTCCTGTATTACGCGTAGCAGTTTTGCTTGGAATGCCGGCGGGATCTCGCCGATTTCATCGAGCAGCAACGTTCCGCCATTCGCCGATTCGAAACGGCCTACTCGTTGAGCAATAGCCCCGGTGAAGGCACCTTTCTCATGTCCAAACAGCTCTGATTCGAGAAGGCTCTCAGACAGCGCGGGGCAATTGAACTTAATGAACGGCTTTTTTTGCCGAGTCGAATGCTGGTGAATTAGCTTCGCAAAGCATTCCTTGCCAGTTCCGCTTTCGCCCCTGAGGAGAACGGTTGAATTGGTCTCTGCCACGACTTTGGCGGTTTCTACCGCCGCCATGAGGGCGGGACTTTCCCCGATGATCCCGTCATTCTTGAGCAGCCGCTGGCGGGCGAAACCCTGGCTCTGCTCATCATGTGAATTCTGCTGTTCTTGCTGCTCTTCGGCAAATGTCCGCCCACGCCTGCTGATAGTGCGATGAAGCCGAATGGCCCTGCCCGCAAGATCGGCGGCCATGGAAAGCAAGTGGACCTCCTCTTCATAGTCATAACCGGACTCTTTGGCGCGCTCGAACCACAGCATTCCGCCCGTTTCGTGATCGACCTCCACCGCCGCAGCGATGAAGGCCGTCGGACCAATTCCGTGCCATTTTATCTGATCCTTGAACAGCTCCGAGTTGCAAACGTCTGGTACGACCAGCCGCCCGGCAGTGATGATTTGGTCTATTGCGGCCTTTGGTACAGTATAGTCAGCGGCAGAAGGAGACCCACTGCTGCGGGTAGCCGCTGTGATCTTTGCCTCTCCTTCCGACGCCGGAATCTCGAGTCCGCCGCGGCGCATGCGCAGAACCAAAGAGAGGGTATTCACGAAATTGTTCAGCGTGATGTCAAGACGAGTGGGGGCAATCAGAGCCTTTGATATGCTGTAAATTTCGGCGGACCGCTTGTCCTGTTTGCGCATGTCTCTTTGTGAAGGTACAGACAGGGCACTAACTCCCCTGAACGAATTGCGATGCGAGCACCTTAGTCATTTTCTCGCCCATTTAATATTAGGAGGTATGCGTATTGACAGTCGGAGAGCGATAAAGTTACGGAAGGTAAGTTGGTTTCCTTGTAAGGTTCCCTGGCACTTCGTCCCCCTTTTGAACGCCGATCTAGCCTGTGAATCGACCTTAGAGTGGCTCATCCGAACTTGAAGAGGATACCGAAGCCACCTCGTGGATAGCTCCACTCGACGTCACCGTTTGCCTCGCACAACACTCTGCATGTGCCGCACTCCATGCAGCCATCAGCAGTGACTTCCACTTGCCCAGTTTCATTCAACTCGTAGCATTTGGCCGGGCAGACTCGCGTGAGCGCGAGCAGGTTTAAGCTTGGCGACCGGTGTGGCCGCACTGTAATGTGTGGACGCCCTGCGTCGACCAGATAGCGGTTCTGGTAGAGCTTGTCTTCGATACGATCCGCGATTGCCGTCTTCATCTCATTTCTCCTTTAGCGCCAGGCGGAGGCGAGGCGAACCGCGTCACTGACGAGACCCCATCGGGATCGTGCCCTGAGAAAGGCGGCGGTGGTCGCAATTTCCCTCTCAATCTTAGGCGTGCCGTCCACGCGCACGAAGTTCTGCGCGGCATGCGATATCAGCTGCGGGTACGTCGTGAAGAAGTTTGGGGAACTGGTATGGAGTAGGGAATGCATGTCCTTTTGTTTGCTCAGGTCCTCAACAACCAAGGACTTGTCTAGTATCGTTTTGTAGAGAGAGAGGCTCGCCTTATCCATCACCCCCCCGCGGCTCTTTATGATTGAAATCGCCTCTCCCGCCATCCTCCCAGATGCCATGGCAAGGTTAGACCCTTCGCGGTGCACGGCATTGTTAAGTTGCGCCGCGTCTCCAACGACGACCCAGCCGTTACCGCAGAGCCGCGGTATTGCGTTGAAACCGCCCTCCGGAATGAGATGGGCCGCATACTCCTTCACTTCCGACCCTGCTATTAACGGCTGGATTGACGGGTGGCGTTTAAAGGCGTCGAGAAGCGCGTAAGGTCTCTCCATGGTCTCGGCGAAGTTGGAGATGAGGCAGCCGATGCCGAGTGAGATTGACTCCTTATTGGTATAGAGGAAGCCCAATCCTGCCATTCCGCGCGAGATTGTCCCGCCCGCCTCGATCACGCATCCTTCATCGCCTGTCAGTCCGAAGCGCGATGCGATCACCTCTTCGGGGAGGAAATGCAATTCCTTTACCGCGAGGGCTACGTTTTTCGACTTCGGCACCTCACGTAAGCCGGCGCGCGTGCCAAGGAGTCCGTTGACCCCTTCAGCGAGCACGACCACATCTGCAAGAACGACGTCGCCAGCGCGGTCAGTGCGGACGCCTATCGCCTTCCCGGCACTGTCCCATTCCAGTCCTGTAGCCGTTGTTTCACACAGGACCGTTCCGCCAGCCTCGCACACCTTGCGCGATAACCATTTATCGAATTGAGCGCGAATGATCGTGTAGCGGTTTGGCGTCACCTCATTGAAGTCGTCTGACCGGTAGTGCATCCCGGTGTGAGACGTGTCGTCCATTATCCAGAATCGCTGCTCGACGAGATGCCGCTCGAGCGGTGCGTCATTCCGGAAATCTGGAATGATTGCCTCCAGCATGTTGGCGTACATTATTGCGCCTTGGACGTTCTTTGAACCCGGATACTCTCCGCGCTCCAACTGCAGCACCTTTAGCCCACGGCTAGCCATCGCGTAAGCCGCCGCATTCCCGGACATACCGGCACCAACGACGATGGCGTCAAATTTTTCCTTTGTCATTGGTCCTTGTCTCACTGCACAAACTTCTCAAGATTGCGTGGCTCCAACCGTTTAGTGAAGACTTCCGTCAGGGCAGGCAGAAAACTGATCGCATCGGCCACAACGCCGAGGTGGGCGAAATCGAAGATGGGCGCGTTCGGATCGGTGTTGATAGCAACAATGAGGTCAGATCCTTCGACGCCAACGCGGTGCTGAACGGCGCCCGAGATCCCAGCCGCTATATAGAGCTTTGGCCGGATCGTGTTGCCCGTTTGGCCGATCTGCCGGTCAACCGGCATCCACCCCTTTTGGACTAGCGGCCGCGAACACCCAAAATCCCCGCCGAGCGTTCGTGCGAGATCCTTCAAGAGCTGAAGGTTCTGCACTGCTCCAAGACCGAGTCCCCCGGCAACCACGACGTCGGCATAGGCGAGATTGGCCGTGTTCGAGTCGCCATCAGAAAAAAAGGCAAGGACTTTGGTCGCAATCTCCTCCTCAAGCATCTTCAGCTCGTGCCGGATAATGCTTCCGGTTGGCTTGTTCACGCGTTGCGGCATGGCCATTACACTCGGCCGTACGGTGGCCATCTGCGGTCGACACTTGAGTGTATAGATCGTGCAAAGCAAGGAACCGCCGAAGGTTGGCCTGGTCGCAGCGAGCGAACCATCTGAATCAACATTTAGTTCAGTGCAATCGGCCGTGAGTCCCGTCTTCAATGTCGTTGCCACCGATCCGGCGAGGTCGCGGCCGAGCGTAGTCGCACCGAGAAGCAGTATTTCCGGCTTGTTTGCCGAGACGAGATCCGTCAGGGCTTTGGTGAAAGGCTCGTTCCGATAGTGGGCGAGTAGCGGCGACTCGACGAGGTAGCTGAGGTCGGCGCCGTAAGCGAAGGCGTCCGCAATAGCATTTGCCGTGCCCTGTCCTCCCGGCGGCCCAATGACCACGCCCGCAAGATGGACACCCAGCTTGTCGGCGAGCTTGCGGCCTTCACCGAGTAGTTCGATGGAGACGGGATGCACCTGACCGTGCTCCAGTTCGATGAAGACCCATACGTTCCGATAGTCCTGGAACTGCTTGGGTAGCTCCTTCTTCGTGGCGGCGCGTCCGGAGGGTGGGGAACAGGCTTCACGATTCTCGGTCGACATCTGGTACTCCTTGCTGTCCCGTGCTGCCTAGGAAGCCGAGATCGTGTTTCAACGCCGGCTGGTCGGCAAAGATTGCCGCGATCAGACCGTCCGCGACCTCGCGCAGTGGCTTATTTGTGGTGTCGATCTGCCTTGCCTTTTGTTCGCGCGAAGTCGGGGCAAACACGCGCTTTACGACTGTCGGGGATCCTCGCAAGCCACAGTTGGCCGGTTCTGCAATGCCGGCGTCCGCCGCACTCCACTTGACGACCTTGGTGCGCGCGGCGCGAAGGGCGTCGTCGAGACGCCCGCGACGGATGGCGTCGGCGCCGTCCAGCATAGTGACAAGGCAAGGTAGTCTGGTTCTCAGGATCTGCGAGCCGCCTTCCGCGCGCCGCTCAACAGTGATCTCGCGCGAAGCGGCATCAATGGAGAGAATCTTCGCCACGTAAGTGAGCTGCTGTAGGTCGAGGCGCTTGGCAATTCCAGGTCCAACTTGGGCAGTGTCGCCGTCGATCGTCTGCTTGCCGGTGAACACAACATCAGGCGTGCCGAAGGTCTCGCCGATCTCCGCGATTGCTTGAGCAAGAGCGAAGGAGGTCGCGAGCGTATCCGAGCCTGCAAAATGGCGGTCGGTCAAGAGAACGGCGCGATGTGCGCCAAACGTAAGTGCCTTGCGCAGCGCGTCCTCGGCCATCTTAGGGCCCATGGTCACCACGGTAACCTCGCCTCCATACGCCTCGCACAACTTCAGTGCTTCTTCGAGGGCAGCCAGGTCATGGGGGTTGATAATGGTCGGCACGCCCTGTCGCATGATCGTGTTGGTCACCGGATGGACGCGTATTTGTGCAGAATCCGGCACCTGCTTTATGCAGACTACAAGGTGCATGGTGTCTCTCCAGGCTCCAATCACATGTGTGCCAGCGTTTCCGTTGCTGGCAAGCGTTACAGCAACCGGAATGGTCCTCACGGTCTTGCTCGATATTGTGTCTTCTTACCGCTTCCTAGGGGGATGATCGTGCAAAAGTCGTGCCAGGTCGCAGACGTGACTGAAATAACGCTAATTGCTTTTCTTCAAATAGTTAGAGCGGGGAAATTGGCCGTATGGTTGAAGGAACAATCTGTGTCGAGGAGCCGACAAAGGCGACGGACAATGTCATATGGCTGCGGCAATCATCCGCTCGACGGCGGGTTTCTTCGCCTATCGGACGCTGAGGTGATGAGCGGAGGATGCCGCGGTTGCAATGGCGGACATTTTTGAGAGGGCTGCGCATGTCAACTCGCACGGGGATTGCCTGCGCGATCGGAAGGCAAGGCGCGTGCGGCGCCTTCCAAGGCGCATGATGATCGTGCTCGTCACTGAAGCGACGTGAATTCGCGCAGAAATCCGGCACCTGCTTGATACAGACTACGAGGTGCATGCTATCTCTCCAGGCTCCAATCATATGTGTGCCAGCGTTTCTGTCTCTTCCAGCATCAACCGTGCCAATCACTGACGTCATCACAAGGCATTGATGTGATCGACGTATTTCCTTGGAGATTCCCACGTGTTGTATCGGGCACACGGTCGTGTCACCTCCCAACACGTCCCGTGGAACTGGAAATTTTGTCTGCGGCTGCTATGTTCGGGGACACCCCTGCGTCTGTTCGGACATGCATCATGCGCGCCTGCTCGAGAAGAAGCTCTCCAACCTGCAGGCGATGCTTCCTCCCGATCCTCAACGCCGTCGTCCAGACGGGCAAGTCGCTCCTCATTATCGCTGGCTGAAGACCATCGGAATAGCCAACCCGCTGCACGGCCCTGTCGCAGCAGGTGTTGGTCGCTTGGAGAGAGACTTCGGTGATGGGACGTCTTATATTTGCCGCGGGTGTGATTGGTGCGAATGCACGAGCTTGGCCTTATTGCAGGCCCCTTCTATCGTTTGGACCTTTACCGGCCGGACACGTGACGACACGCATACGACAATGTTCGTCACCTTTGTCGGCTTAACGACACAAGTTGTTCGTTCGAACATATGGTCAATTTCCAGGATTAGCTATCTGAAAAAAGGCGATAAGCTTTATTTGGTCACTCCTTCGGCCTGGCACGACTTTTGCAAGATCACCCAGTGGTGCCCCTGCTGTGCGCATTCATTTGTCCCGAACAACCGAACTCGTTTAAACAACAAAGGAAGCAAGATGGCAGCTCTGCGTCAGATCGCGTTCGACGGTAAGGGGATATCCGCAATCTCCAAAATGCACTCGCCCTAACTGGACACGGGTCGGCAATATTGACGGGAGCATCGCGTTAGCATGGCCTTTTCCCCAGCCTTCATTTAATGCAGTCGCAGTCGCAGTCGCATTCGCTGACTATGACGCCGCAGCTGATGCAGTCAATCCAGCTGCTTCAGATAGGTCATCTGGAACTCAGCGGTGCTCTCGGACGACGACATCGTCGACGTCCTCAAGTGTCGATATCGGCGGGCGCACGGTCGCAAAATATCGCGGAGCGATGAACATCCAGCCTCTGTCCAAGGCCGCCGCGAGAAGCGTGCACTGCCGAGGGCCACGGGACTCTGAGGGATGCTGGCCCGCAAGTACGCTCGAGCAGGCGGGTCCGGTGGCTCCTGGAGCGAGATCGCGACATCAGCCGCCCGGTTTTTGGGCCGCTCTCTTTTGTTCCCCCCGTGGGAAAGGCGGTTTGTGGCATTGGAAGGAAATCATCTCTTCCGCCATGAGGTTGCAGAGCCAGAATGCGCTGGGACAAGCTGGGCTTTTGTTAGGCCGCGATCACCTTCGACGAATCGACGGCGCGCCGATGACGGATGACCCCATCGTTCTCGACGACTACCAACGCGCCGCCGCAGAGCTCCCTGCAATCGCGAGGCGCCTGGTCGATGACAACAGCGAGCGCCTGGCTCACTTCTTCAGTCAACCGCGACCTCCGTTCGACGCTTTTCATGGCCCCAGGCACACGGACTGAGTTCGCTACAAGGACTTGAATCGGATCCCTCTGCGGTTCACGAACAATTCGTGCTGTTTACTATTCGCCGGTGATTTCCTGCGAGTTTCCCCTCCGCGCCACTCGAATCCTTGAATGGCGCTATCGGAGAACGCTATGAAATTCATCATCACGACGTGCCTTTTCAGTCAGTCACAGAAGCCCAGAAGTGCGCCCAACGTTGCCGAGTTCCTTGAAGACAACGAGATCTTTCTGACGCCGTCGACGCTGGTCGACATCGAATTGGGGATTGCACAATGCGCCGTCACGGATCCCGGCCGGGCCGCGAAGCTGCGTGAATGGCTGAAATCCGAACGGGTTAAGTATGCCGTTGTTACCGACCAAAGCGAGCGCTTTCAGAAAGCCCTGGCGAAGCTGGTCGCCTGCAAGCCGATCCAGGGCCTGTGGACCTGCGAACCAGCAGCCAAGCAGTTCACATTCCGACAGACGCTGTGGGTTGCGGCCGCAGCTCTCGCGAACGAGCTGCCTATCGCCACAAAATCAGTCAGGATGTACAGCGAGATCGATCGGCACGTCCCGCTGCCGGGAATCTACAATCCGGTTGACATGGTCTGGCACCCGCCGAGCGCTCCGCCTCGAAACCGTATCCGGCGGAGAAGGCGAGCGGCGGACAACGGCTTCGCCGCGCCCGCCACTACAGCATGACAAAGAGGCAGAGCCTCGGTTGACGGGCATTTGAACCCACCGTCAACATTATGACCCGAAAAAGAAGCTCCGGGTGTCCGTCGACCCATTCCAAAATCGGGGGACACCTTCCTATCCCGGGAAAGTCTTAACAGAACACCGGCAGCCCGAGCGGTGGCGCATCTTCCGTGGCGGGTTGAGGTAGCCCGTTCAGGCCTGTCGCTCACGCGGGGCACGCGACACATGCGAGGGTATCTCGGCCCTGACCTTCACAAGTGCGCCTGCAAAAGTCGAATCCACAACCTAGACTATTGCAGTTGAACTAAAACACAGGCAAACCCTTACTATAATTGGTGGGGGAATCGTATGACCTTTGATCTCTGGAATTTCCTTGGCGGCTTGCTCTCTGGTCTCCTCGGGGGTGCCCTGTTGACCCTGCATTTCACTAAGACCATGCGAGCCGATCGCCATGGAAACACTGTCGATCAATCCGGAGCACAAGCTCGCGGAGACATCGTGGGCCGCGACAAGCGTTAACTTGCTGGAAGCGCACCATAATATCCATGAACATTGCGACCCATCAGGCCAACGTCTCGAACCAGCAAAATGCACGCGCCGACGGACCTATCGTCGGCCGCGATTACTATAATGTCGAAGCCAAGAAGGGCTTGGTCGAGAAGCTGCTGCATAAGCTGAAAGAGCAGTATGACTGCAACGAACAGACGCAGACGACGATAGACGAACTCGCACGGTACCATACTCGTCGCGCCCCCGACGGCATTGACGGTCTTGAAGCCAAGCTCGAGGCCAGTGGGCGTTCCGCCTACTATGACGACGCGATCGAGAAGAAGGAGATGTTCGCGAAACTTCTCGAGAGATGGTCGCTGTACTCATCCGCTCAGGAGATCTTCGTCCACGTCCTGGCGAAGGCCGAGAATGAGTTTACCCAGGTAATCTACGGCCAGATACCGAAAAAGGAACCCGAAGAAATCAATGCTATGGTCATCGACCGTATCGTGAATCCTATCGTTGAGGAATGCGGTGGCGACCTCATAGCCGTGAACCACAATCTGGTTCAAGGAATGGTGTACTGGCTTGCTGAGCAATGCTTCATCAAGTGGCATCATGGCGTGGTTGCCAGATGACACAGCTCACATATAACGAGGCCTTCGACCCCTATCATGCCGCCTTCCGGCTCGTCCGACTGCATCTGGCGTGCGACATAACGAAACGAGTTCCCTTCGACACGATACGTATCCTTGATTTCTACCTGCTCTTCCCGTTCCGCCTTCAATCGATGAAGTTCTTCGATGACGACAAGGGTTGGAGAAAGGTGAGCAAGGCCTACGTGGAAAAAGCGCCTTACGGCGCGATGCCGGATGACACCGTTGTCTTCTCTCGCATGGAACCCTTCCAGCGAGCTGCCGCGTCCAGTCTTGTCATGAGCGGCTATCTTGCGCCGGACGCGTGGGATCGGAACGAGGTGCAGTTCACCAAGGAAGCGGTCCCAGATGCGCTCAGACTTCGCTGCTCCGAACTCAATACCCGGATGAAGGACGTCGTGGAAATCCTCTGTCAGATCAGGGCTCGTTACCCGCTCGGCGGCCGTGACGGGTTGAAGGACCGCACAGGTCTTCTGGAGTATCGATATGACCCGGTATGACCCCTCCCTTGTGGTGAAGCGCCTTGTCGTAAAGCGCGGCGCCAACACGATGTATGACGAGGCTTTCCATACTGGCGTGAACGTAGTCAGAGGCGACAATTCCTCTGGCAAGTCGTGAGCGCGACGAGCATCCCACGGCTTTCGTCTGTTGACGGAGGAGGAGCCGTCCGCTGTTTTAGAACTTCTGCTTTGCGCGCTTTGGCATGAAGTAGCTTCGGATATTGACGAGCGCCT
>WFLX010236310.1_pt1 | contig 12793 bp, 10 predicted proteins | sample 4967041 | NCBI WGS metagenome assembly WFLX01 (sample SAMN12857096, study PRJNA449069) | gut metagenome | isolation source: stool from male and female vole | host: Microtus ochrogaster | place: USA:Florida | collected 2017 | reverse complement strand
GGAGCAGTATCCCGAAACGATTACGCTTTTGGGCTGGATAGAAGGAAGCGAGAAGGAAAAATATCTGGAACTTTGTGATATTTATGTTCTTCCATCTTATTTTGAAGGGCAGCCGGTTTCAGTATTGGAAGCGATGTCTTATGCTTCCTGCGTAGTAGCTTCGCGGGTGGGAGGCATACCGCAGATGATTGAAGATAATGAAAGCGGTCTGCTGATTGAACCGAGAGATCAAGACTCCCTAAAGAAAGCTTTGATAACCGTCCTTGAAGATGAAAAGCTTTGTACAAGATTAGGGATGGCAGCAAGGGAAAAGGTGCAGAAAGAATTTTCCATTGATCAATGTATAGAAAAATTGCTGTCGCTTTATGGAAAGGTATTGGGATAATGATGGAAGAGTTTAAGATAAGCATAATCGTACCTGTGTATAATACGGAAAATGATTTAATGCGGTGTATTGACACACTGGTGAAGCAGATATATCAAAATCTGGAAATTATATTAGTCGATGACGGATCAACCGATGGGAGCGGAAAACTTTGCGATGAGTATGCTCTCACAGACAGCAGGATTAAAGTAATTCACAAAGAAAACGGAGGATTGATCTCTTCGTGGAAAGCGGGAGTACAAGAAAGCATTGGGGAATACTTATGCTTTGTAGACAGCGATGACTGGGTTGACCCGCAGATGATCAGTGAGATGGCGGAATGTCTCACCGGAAACAAAAAAGAAATTATTTCCAGTGATTATGTAATTGAGAAGGGGAACGGAAACAGAAAAAACGTTTATCAAGGATTNNAACCCGGNGAGTACGAAGGNGAGANNNTNAAAAATAAGGTGATACCNGAACTTNTGGGNAAGGAAAACCGTCCGGTGTTTTTTTCCAGATGTATGAAACTGATNTCCAGAGANCTGATCATTGATAATTGTAAATATAGTGATCCGGCAATCCGNATGGGAGAAGATGTTACTGTNATTTTGCCGGCTCTGATTGATTGTGAGCGTCTGGTAATTATGGATCACAAAATTTACTACCACTATTTTCATGCAGACGCTTCTATGGCGCATGGTTATGATCCGGGGCTGTATCANAACATTNGGCAGCTGCATGAGATTATAGACAGGGTTATAAATGATAAATTTTCGGGCACGATGCAGGAAGAGATGCGAAAAGGGGCACAGCGTGAATATTTACTGNTGCTTTTGCTGGTGTTAAAGATTGAAGCCAGAGGCAANCNGANAGGATACCGCAAAAATATATTAGAGATCTGCAGAAGCGAAGAGATAAAAAGAACGGTTAAGTCCGTAGANATCGANGTGAGCGAGANGTCAAACCGNTTGTTATANCTGGTGCTTNGTNATCCNAACCATTTAACGGTAAGTCTCCTGCGGGNNGCNATGATTCTGTATTACAGAAGAAGATAAAAGTTTTAAAGGATTGAAATGGAAATAGAGGAAAGCTGTTGTGGTCAGATGGAGGCTATAAATGGAACCGGTAATCAGCATTATTGTTCCTGTCTACAATGGACAGGATTATTTGGAAAACGGCATCAAAAGCCTTCAGGCGCAGACATATCCGCAAAAGGANATCATTATCGTCAATGACGGATCNACNGATCNTACCGGAGATGTCTGCCGGAAACTGNCTCAAAAATATGANAATATTCAGGTGCTCTCTCTGAATGATGAAGGGGTATCCGCTGCCAGAAATGCGGGNATCNATAAGGCAAACGGANAGTATCTGATGTTTGCGGATGCNGATGACAGGCTTCACCCCCAAATGTTACAGACGCTNTATGATACNNTAANGAGNACTGGCNGTGATGTNNCAGGNTGNGGNTTCTTTTCCTGGACGAAGGAAGAGGAATGGGAGAACCGGATTCAGTCAAAAGTTGAGAAGATCGATGAACCACATATTTTTCAAAGAGATGAGTTTCTTGAAGAGATAGCGGAGGGCAGGGATACCAGATGCTGGGCGAAGCTTTACAAAAGGAGCGTCATTGGCCGGCATAGATTCCGGAAAGGACTCAGCATCGGTGAGGACATGCTTTTTCTGCTGGATATCCTGCCTGACATCAATAAAGTGGTATCCATAGATTTCAAGGGATATGGATATTATCAGAATCCCGCGGGGGCAATGAAGCGCAAATTTACACCTGCATATATGGATCAGATCACCTGTTGGGAGACGGCCAGAGATTTGATTGTACAGATGGATTACAGCATGAGGGCAAAGGTTACCCCAAAGCTTTTAATGGCAATCATGCTGACTGCCGGAAAGCTTGCTTTTTTATCTGCACCGGAGAGAAAAGAGCAGGAAGATTATGTGAATATTTGTGTGGAAAAGCTGCGCAGAGAATTGCAGGTGGAAGGAGCTTATGCTGGGCTGACGCGCGGATATCGGAGAAAGATCAGCCTGTTTGTACACATGCCAAAGTTTTATCTGTGGCTTTATCATTTCCGGAAATATCTGAAATAGTTAGAAATAACCGGAGAAAAGGGAGATATTCGGCATTATGGGCAAGGAAATTGTTTTTTACATGCATGCGGGCAGCGGAAATCATGGCTGTGAGGCTATCGTGAACGGACTTTGTCGTATGATGAAGGAGCCGGCCGTGCTGGTCAGCTACCGCGCAGGAGAGGACGAAAAGTATTCTCTGAAGGAGCTTTGCGAGATCACGCAGGAGAGACGCTTTGATGAGCATAAGCTGGCCCATGTGATCTATTATCTGTACCGGAAGCTGACGAAGGATCAGGAAAGCTTTATCCGGTATCGTTATCATAAGATCTTCAAGACAAAAAATCCTCTTGCCATTTCCATTGGCGGAGATAATTATTGCTATGACAGCATGTTAAATGATCTGCGGTTAAGTAACTCTGCTTTTGGCAAGGCGGGAACAACTACAATACTTTTGGGCTGTTCTATTGAGCCGGAGCTTTTGGAAAGAAAAGATATTCGAAAGGATTTATCCGCATACCATACCATTATTGCCAGAGAATCAATCACTTTCCATGCACTGGAAAAGATTTTTGAAAGTGTCGGCAGCCCACGGATCTTGTGTTATCCTGACCCGGCGTTTACCTTAAAGGCAAAGCAGTTACCATTGCCTGGAGGATTTGAGGAGGGGAACACGGTGGGGATTAATATAAGCCCCATGATACAGGATAACGAGAAAAAGCCGGGGATTACCATGGAATGTTACGAGGAATTGATCCGGTTTATTATAGATCACACAGACATGCAGATTGCGTTGATTCCTCATGTGGTGTGGGCGAATAATGATGACAGAAAGCCTATTCATGAATTGTATGAAAGCTTTAAGGAAAGTGGCAGGGTGACAGAGATAGGAGATGCTTCCTGCGAAGAGTTGAAGGGTTATATTGGAAGATGCCGATTGTTTGTGGGGGCAAGAACCCATGCCACCATAGCAGCTTATTCTTCCTGTGTTCCCACTTTGGTCGTGGGGTATTCAGTGAAGGCAAGGGGGATTGCCAGGGATTTATTTGGAACAGAAGAAAATTATGTGATTCCCGTGCAGAGTCTTGAGCAAAAGGAGGACCTGGTGAAAGGTTTTCAGTGGCTTTTGGACAGGGAAAGTGAAGTGAGGGATAAACTTTTGGAAGTGATGCCGGATTATCAAAAAAAGGCATTATTGATTGGAGAAGAAGTAGACAGACTATGGGAAGAGTTCAGTCGGCAGCAAGAAATATAGTTTTTGGATATATCGGTAATCTAACCACCCAATTGCTTGGGTTTGTTCTCCGTACCATTTTTATTGCTCATCTGGGCGATACATTGAACGGTGTGAACGATCTGTATACAAGTATCTTATCCGTGCTCTCCATGGCGGAGCTGGGGGTGGGAACGGCGCTGAATTACAGCTTATATGGTCCTGTAGCGCGGAAGGATTATGAAAAGATCAAGTCTTACATGCTTCTTTATAAGAAGGCGTACCGGGTCATCGGACTGGTGATCGCAATGATCGGACTTGCGATTTCCCCCTTTCTGCCCTATCTGGTGAAGCAGCCTCAGGGGGTTACGGTACGGGACATGACACTGTATTATTTCATCTTTTTGTTTAATACAGTAAGCTCTTACTTTGTGGCATATAAGTACAGCCTGGTAAATGCTGAGCAGAATAATTACATTCAGACCAATATTATTACCGTCACNAAAATGNTTACGGTGACNCTGCAGATCCTGGTTATTCTTATNACNGAGAACTTTTATTTTTATCTGCTTACAGCGGCGTTTGTGGAGCTTTTGCAGAAATTTTTTGTGAGCTGGTATTTAAACCGGCGTTACCCTTATCTGAAAGATAAAAATGTGGTAAAATTATCCGTGGAGGAAACCGGGGAGATTGTGCGGAAGACAAAAGCGCTGATGTTCCACAAGATAGGTGACGTTGCAAGACTGCAGACGGACAGTATGATCATTTCCGGCTTTATCAATGTAACCCTGGTAGGATATGTGGGAAACTATAATATGATCCTGACCTCTGTATCCAATTTTGTAAATATCATTTTCAATTCCGTGCTTTCCAGCGTTGGCAATCTGATTGCTACGGAGTCCAGGGAAAAGCAATATCAGGTTTTTCGGGTATATCGGTTTTTTGCCTGCTGGATTTATGGTTTCTCGGCGGTGGGANTCTATCTTCTGCTGACACCTCTTATTATGCTCTGGCCGTCGGTGGGACCCGGANAGGTNCTGCCTGTGGCAGTGGTGGCGTGCATTTTGACGGACTATTATTTTNAGGGAGACAGGATTGTACTGTCAAACTTTAAAACGGCAGCAGGGGTTTTTGAACAGGATAAATACCTGGCGTTGATTCAGGGAGGAGTAAATTTAATTATTTCTATTGTGCTTGTACAGCGGATCGGGCTGGCAGGGGTTTACATCGGGACCATTGTTTCCGGACTGATCGCTAATGTAACAAAACCTTTTATTATTTATAAGGCCTGCTTTGATAAAGAGGTGAAGACGTATTTTATGGATTCCATACGATATCTGGCAGTGATTTTGGGAATTCTAGCAGTGATGTGGGCTGCAAAAAATATAATCATGCAAGAAGTGACGATTTTCAGCTTTGCCGGGATGTTTGTGCTTATCAGTGTGGTATTTAACGGAGTGTTTCTTCTTGTGTTTAGAAGGACAGAGGAGTTTGCGTATCTGTGGGGAATCATGAAAAAGAAACTGGGAAGGAGATAATATTATGCTGGAGATGGTAAAAAATGCGGAAATGGATCTTCTGAATTATCCGAAACGAGGAATGGGTTACCGCCTGAAAAGGACTGCCAAAATGCTTACAGGAAGGGAAGCTGAGCCTATTGATAAGATCAACTGGCCCAATGGACTGCTTGCTGAAGGGCTGGTCAGTTATTATCAAAAAAATAAAAATTCTGATGAGGCAAGAATCATTGTCGAATGCCTTGGAAAATATTATGACAAATGGATTCGATCCAGATGTAAGCTTTATTATGTAGATGATATGGTAAGCGGTATGGCACTGATTGATCTGCATCAGATTACCGGCGAGGAGAAATATAAGCAGGCTGCCGAGGCAATGGTTCAATTCTTGTATCATCATGAGCGTGATGCGGCAGGAAGCTTTCTGTACCGTCCGAGACAGGGGAATGGATATATTTTTGCAGATATGATTGGGATGGTATGTCCATTCCTGTGCAAATATGGGAGTACATATGGAGATAGCAATGCAATAAAACTTGCAGTGATACAGATCCAGAATTTTATCGGGTGCGGCATGGATGAAAAGACAGGACTTCCTTATCATGGATATCAGTATGAAAGCGGTGTAAAATACGGAATTATCGGCTGGGGAAGGGCAGTAGGCTGGCTGATGCTGGGGATGTCAGGAGCTTTGGCATATATGAATGAACATGATCCCGGATATGAGGTGGTCAAGCAGGCATACAGAAGGCTTGTGGATAAGGTGGAAGCCTATCAGCTGGAGGGAGGGCTTTACAGCTGGCAGCTTGGTGCAAAGGATGGCCCGGTGGATACCTCGGCTACAGGGATGATCCTGTATTCCATTGCACAATCACTTGAAAATAAGGTGCTGATTGGGATACACAAATCCCGCATGGTGAGAGGACGGGATGCCCTGCTCGGTTCTGTCAAGGACGGGAAAATATACGGTGCACTGGCAGAGTGTCAGGGATTTTGTATGTATCCACAGGTCTATGGAGCATATCCCTGGTCATTAGGACCTGCACTGTCGTTGTTTGCAATGACGGAAGAAGGGGAAAAATAATATGCCGGTTTTAAGAAAAATATCATATAAAAAAATTGCGATTTTTCTATTAATACTATTTGGTATGTCATTGTTACCAATACTCTATTGTTCTTTTTTTGATTATGCAACCGGGGATGATTTGTGGGAAGGAGCAGCAGCATATAGGGTTTTGGTTAACCATGGATCAATGAAGGATTTTTGCGCAGCAGTGTTTCAACAGGCAAAAGGAGATTATCTTTGGTGGGAAGGAAACTGGTCTTCCATTATTTTGTGGTGTCTTGAGCCAAGCATTTGGGGAGAAAAAGTTTACTGTATTACTCCGTGGATTTCTCTTGTTTTTTTATGTGGAGGTACGACTTATTTTCTGATATATTTTTTAAAAAAATATTTAGAAGGAAGTTGGCCTTTTTTACTAATTGTATCTGTAATAGCCTGTTTTTTTTCGGTGCAGTATATGCCATATCCGCGGGGCGGTATTTATTGGTATACAGGCATGGTGAATTATGTAGTTCCATATGGTTTCTGTTTAATGGCATTTGTGTGGATTGATAAGTTTATTGAAACAGGAAAAAAACGTTATTGCATATGGATTTCCCTGGTATTTACTTATGTCAGCGGAGCAGGTTATACTCCTGTTGTATTAGCTTTTGAAGTATTGAGTTTATTTATTTTGATGAATTTATTCAGGCATGATAAAGTAAAGACTTTCAAATTCTTTTGGCTTCTTTTGCCGTTATTTCTTTTAATGGTGGGATTTATATTCAGTGCTATTTCACCCGGAAACGCTGCAAGAGGAGGAGAAAGCTATTATTTTGGGGTAACGAAAGTACTTTTGACAATCTTAGAAAGCATAAAACAAGGTTTTTGGGGAGGAATCAATTGGTTTATTACGGTGAGGCCGTTATTCCTGACAGCTCCGTTACTGTTCATAGTAACATGGGAGCAAGTGGATATTTTTAAAGTAAGATTAAAATTAAAGTATCCAATTAGGATAATAATACTGCTGTTCCTTATTTCCTGTTCTGTATATGCACCGGGCATTTATGCACAATCTGAGGTTTCAGGCGGAGTACCTGACAGTATTTATTTTGTTTTTATACTGGTATACATTTTGGGGGTTATATATTTAACTTGCTGCCTGAAAAAAATCAGCTATGAAAAAGGATGGAGTTTAGCAAACAGCAGTTGGGCAAAGAAATTTCGAGCCGCAGTTTTTCTGGGGGAAATTTTGTTCTGCCTTGTCTTTGGAAAATATTTAATAGGTAATATGACAGATTATATCTGCGTCAACTTTATTTGTTCGGGGCAGTTAAAGGATTTTGAGTATCAAATGCAGGAACGGCTTGCAATATTGCATGATCCTGAGATAACTAATGTTGTCTTACCGGAAATGAATAATGAACAGGGACCTTTCTTACACATGGCGCTGCTATCGGATCCCAACGCTTATACCAATCAGGCGACAGCGCGATTTTATGGGAAAGAATCGGTAATTGCAATTCCAAGGTCAGAGTACTACGAGTTGTATGGCTATCCGGAAAAATGATAAATTGAAAAGGATATGAAAGATGATTATTATTCAAGTTGCAGGGGGATTAGGAAATCAACTTCAGCAGTATGCTTTATATCGGAAATTAGTTCGTCTGGGGAAGGAAGTCAGGCTGGATTTGTCATGGTTTCAGTCTTTTGAAGAAAAAAAGGAAACTGGAACAGTGACTGAAAGGAAATTGGAACTTGATTATTTTGACCGGTTGATTTATGAGACCTGTACACAAGAAGAAAAAGAAGAGTTAATTGGCGGGGAAGACATAAAAGGGAAATTTCGAAGAAAACTTTTTCCAATGACTGTCTCTTGGTTTCACGAAAGTAAAATGTATCATCCGGAGATATTTGATTTTGAAAATATGTATCTTTCCGGTTACTTTGCCTGCGAAAAGTATTATGCGGATATTTTGTATGATTTAAGGGAGAAAATTCAGTTTCCCCCAAGTCCCCGAAATGAGAAAATGAGGGCAGAGATGCGTAGCTGCAATTCGGTCAGTCTTCATGTCCGGAGAGGGGATTATCTCCAACCGGAAAATGCAGAAATGTTTGGTAATATCTGTACAACAGCCTATTATCGAAAAGCAGTGGAAGTGATGAAACAAAGAATTCCTGATGCTCATTTTTACTTATTTTCGGATGATATTTCTTACGTCAAAGGAGCGTTTTCGGGGGAAGAGTATACGGCAGTGGATTTGAATCATGGAAGAGACAGCTTTTATGATATGTATCTGATGAGCAGTTGTAAGCATAATATCTGTGCCAATTCCACCTTCAGCTTCTGGGGAGCGAGGCTGAACCCCAACGAGAACAAGATCATGATTCGTCCAACCATACAGAAGAACAGTCAGGTGTTTGTGAAGGAAGAGATGGAAGAACTGTGGAGAGGATGGCAGTTCATTAATCCTCAGGGAAAGTTCATGTAAATGGAGCAACAATGAAAAATAAAAGAGAATGGATCCGTGCAATTGCATATGGAAGTTTTTATGTGGCTATTATCATTGAGGTAATGATCGTTATTCTGGATAAAAGCAGTTATACAAACCCGCTGGAAGGACGTCTTTTCCAGCTTACCTTTGCTCTCTGCTTTTTCAAGGTATGTCTGACAAAATATACTTTTAGGGAATACGCTGCTATTTTTCTTTTTTGTGTGCTTGGAGCAGTTTCTTACTTTGTGACCGGAAGAAATGAGATCCTAAGACTGGTAATGCTGATTGCTGCCTGCAAGGATGTGGACATGAACAAATGCTTAAAGCTGGTTTTCTGGCTGACGCTGACCGGCTGCTGCGTGATTGCTATGCTGGCTATGACGGGAATTTATGGAAGTATATCTCGCACCATGGACTATGGACGCGGGGGTGTGGAAACACGTTATACATTAGGAATGGGGCATCCAAATGCCTTGCAATGCATGGTATGGGCATTGACTGCGTTGGGATTGTATTTGTACGCAGAAAGGATGAAGTGGTATCACTATAGTATATTGCTGTTATTTAATTTCGGAGTTTTTCTTTTAACCGATTCAAGAACCAGTCTGCTGGTGGTTCTTTTTACAATTGTGATGTCTTATCTGACAAGCGCCAAAATACCGGAGCGGATAAAGAAACTGGCGGCATGGCTGGGCGGAATTTTGACAATGGGAAGTGTTGTAGCTTCTGTTTTCATTGCGGCAAATGCATATCGGGTATATAATTATAGCTGGCATCTTTACAAGGGACAACCTGACCCGGTGATGACGGTATTTGTTAAGCTTGATCGTATGCTGACCGGAAGAATCCGCATTCTGACAGAGACAGATGGGTGGGAAGGAAGTATTCAGAGTTGGAGTCTTTTTTCCAGACCGGAAACAGAGTATTATTTTGATATGGGCTGGGTAAGAATGTTTTATTGGTATGGAATTATCCCGGCTGGTATTTTTGTGCTTGTATTGCTTGCGCTGATCGTCTATTGCTATCGGAAGGAGCAGTATTTGGCAATTACATTAATTGCTGCTTTTTCAGTATATACAATCATAGAAGCACATGCTGTTTCTGATTATTTAGCAAGAAATTATACATTTTTTCTGATGGGGGCTTACTGGAGTCCTATGCTTGCATGCATAAAAGAGAGAAGAAGAGCATATGAATAAAATTTCTTTATCCGAAATCTGTTATTACATTTTTTTTGTTCTGCTCCTTACGGCAAAGGGAGCAGGACTTTATGACGGACAGACGGTATTTAAAATTTTTTTGGTTACAGCAATGGTATTTTGGATGATCAAAATGGCATTGACTGCATATACACAAAGAGAAATGATAACCATATTATTACTGCTTATGCTGGGAGGAATCGTGTATCTTGTTTCGGGAGAAAAGGGTGCACTTTTGTATATCATGATGATTACGGGACTTAAGAATGTTCCCGTCAAAAGGGTGTTTCTTGTCGGCTTCGTCAGCTGGGGGCTTGTTTTCGTAACAACGGTATGGATACATGCCGTTGGTTTTTTAGAGGGACCATTTAAGGTGCATGATAAGTTTGGATTGGGGATGGTGATCCGCTGGGGATTGGGTTACAGTCATCCAAATGTTCTTCATGTGTCTTATTTATTGTTGGTAATATTTTTAGTGTATATTCTGGATGAACGATTTTGCTGGAAATGGGCATTATGTTTAATGACAGGCAACATATTGATTTTTTTGTATTCCTTAAGTTCGACAGGCGTAATCGCAGCTACTGTATGCCTAATATTAGGATTATATTGGAAATACCGGAGAAAGCTGGGACGGATTGAGCAGATTTTGATTCAGACGGTTTTTCCTGCCTGTGTGTTGTGGTCACTTTTAGCACCGGTTATTCTTCAGGGAAATTTATACCAGATAGTGGATGATATCAGTAACACAAGACTTCGGCTGGCGAGACATTTTTTGACATTACAGCCGCCTGCACTTTTGGGAACAAGGCTTTCGGATATTATTACGGATAAGCTGACCATGGACAATTCTTATGTGTTTGCATTTGTGACATATGGAATCTTGCTGTCGGTAGTTATTTTTATTGCATATAGTCTGCTGATTTACAGATATTGCAGGCAACAGAAGGGAAAAGAACTATGCATTATAATCACAATACTGATTGCGGGAATCATGGAGCCGTTTCTGTTTAATACATCCTTTAAAAACGCTTCACTGCTTTTTATGAAGGATTTGATTTATGATGAGGCAAAGGAATGCAGACTGAAGTTTTTACACGCATATGACAGGGAGTTTACTCTTCCGTTTTTGGGATGGAAGCAGAGGTGTGGACAGATATTGTCTGTTTTGAAAAACTATCGGCTCCATATTCTGCTGATCTGTGTAGTGGGCTGTCTGATGGGTGCAGTTGGTTATTTTTGGCTGGCAGATCAGCCCGATGCAATAATTGTTCCCAAAATACACTGCGACATCGACAAGCCGAATGAGCAGGACTATATTCAGTTGTCTTCGCCCACGGAGGCAAATAAAGGGGAAAAGGTCATCGGTTATATTGACGGTGAAGCGCAGATGATCCGTTATACAGGAAATATCATTTGGCTGGAACAGCTGCGGGGGATGATATGCAGTGGATTTACAACGGCAGCAGCAGCGGGAGCACTGGCAGCAGTTGTATTGACGATGTTGTACGGGAACAGAAAGGATGCGGAGAAGTATGAAAAAGGTACTAATCGTTAATAAGTTCCTTTATCCCAACGGAGGTTCGGAAACCTATATTTTTGAATTGGGAAGACAGCTTCAAAAAGAGGGGCATGAGGTTCAATATTTCGGCATGCAGGATGAGAGAAATATTGCAGGGAACCATATACAAAGCTATACACAAAATATGGATTTTCATGGGGGAAAGCTTTCAAAGCTGTTATATCCGTTTAAAATCATTTATTCGCTGGAAGCCAGAAAGGCGATTCGAAAGGTATTGGAGGATTTTAAGCCGGACGTGGTACATTTGAATAATTTCAATTTTCAAATCACTCCCTCCATTATATACGAAATAAAAAAGTACGAAAAGCAGACAGGAACAGCAGTCAAGATTTTGTTTACGGCCCATGACTATCAATTGGTATGCCCGAATCATATGCTGCGATGTCCCAAGGCAGAAGAAAACTGCAGCCGCTGCATTGATGGAGCGTATGTCAACTGCGTGAAGGGAAATTGCATTCATAATTCCAAATTGAAGAGCATATTGGGAGCGGTGGAAGGGTACTTCTATAAGTATTTGAAAACTTATCAATACATTGATGTTGTAATCTGCCCCAGCCGTTTTATGCAGGAAAAGCTGGAGCATAATCCGATGCTTAGAGGAAAGACGGTGGTTATGTACAATTTTGCAACGGTAGAGGCTATAGAGGCAAAAAAGGCTGTTGGAGAAAAGAGGAACGGCAGTGGAAGTGAGTATGCCGTTTACTTTGGCAGGTATTCAAAAGAAAAAGGCATCGAGACGCTGGTACGCGCATGCAGCAGGCTGCCACATAGGAAGTTTGTTTTTGCGGGCAAGGGACCGCTGGAAGAATTGGTTGATAAGACTGTTAATATAGAGAACAGAGGGTTTCTTGAAGGGAAAGAGTTAGAGGATTTGATCCGAGGAGCCAGATTCAGTATCTATCCGTCTCAGTGGTATGAAAACTGTCCCTTTTCCGTGATGGAGTCGATTCAGTATGGAACGCCGGTACTGGGAGCGGATATAGGCGGCATACCGGAATTGATTGATGAAGGTTGTACTGGGGAATTGTTTGAGAGCGAGAATGAGGAAGAACTTGCAGAGAAGATGGAAGAGCTTTGGAATGATTCTGAACGGATAGAAAACTATAGCAGGAATTGTCTGGAAAAGAAGTTTGATTCTTTGGAGGAGTATTGTGAATTGCTGAAAACATTTTTTTGATAAGAAACTGTTGCAGAAAATTAATAGTGCTTGATGAGAGAAGGATGTGATAAAAGCAAAAATCAGGCACGGCTGGGTTTTTTCTATGCAAAATATTGAGAATATGCTATACT
>WFLX010085599.1_pt1 | contig 12795 bp, 10 predicted proteins | sample 4967041 | NCBI WGS metagenome assembly WFLX01 (sample SAMN12857096, study PRJNA449069) | gut metagenome | isolation source: stool from male and female vole | host: Microtus ochrogaster | place: USA:Florida | collected 2017 | reverse complement strand
CCGGCGCGTCGCTTGTAACCCGTCTTTGAGGGGTGGACGCTTGAAAAGCGTCCCTCCACTGATTTTTCAGCTCTTTTATTTTTTCTCTGTGCCTTTACGCGATTTTTTCCCATATGCAAAGCGAATATGCTGAATAGTTACAGATTCGGAGGAATTGTGGCAATACAAGGTGTGGTTTTGTGAAAATATGGTTACAAAACGCACGCANCNATGTGGCGTAANCNGCAATANGAAGTTACAGAAATATGGCTAAAACATGATTNTTACGCAAAANTACAGCNACTGTAACAATCTTGAAACAAAATTACAAATTTANAACCAGCTATAAATCAATGCNATANNNNGNGNAAANCCTGCTAATTGTNCNAATTAACACACATTAACATTAAAATTCTTGTAACAGATAAATTTTGAGTAATTTTGAATCGTCAAACAAAAACAACGACACAGAAAACATCACAAAACATCACATATAAAACTTAAAGCAATGGGAACTGAAAAATTTCAAAACGATCTGATGAACCTCCAGGGNAACCTTCTCAACTTCGCATACATGCTCACNAGCAACCGCGACGATGCCTACGATCTCCTCCAGGATACCACCCTCAAGGCTCTCGACAACGCCGAGAAGTATGCNGAGAACACCAACTTCAAGGGCTGGGTGTTCACCATCATGCGCAACATCTTCATCAACAACTACCGTCGCGCAGGTCGTGCCGCCACCGTGGCCGACACCACCGAAAACCTCTACCACCTGAACCTCTCGCAGGACAGCGGTCTTGAAACCCCCGAGGCTTCCTACACCGCAGCCGAAATCACCGACGCCATCAACGCTTTCAGCGACGACTACCGCATTCCCTTCTCGATGCACGTGGCCGGCTACAAGTACAACGAAATTGCCGAAAAGATGGATCTCCCCCTCGGCACCGTGAAGAGCCGCATCTTCTTCGCCCGCAAGAAACTGCAGGAGCAGTTCGCCGACTATCGCTAATCGCCGGCGCAACTCCATGGTTCACTGAAATTTTACAGTTCCAAGCAACATAACGAGGCCTTGTCGAGCGACAAGGCCTCGCATTTTTTAGGCTTTATTAGACTTATAAGATATAATCCGTTGCCTCCGGCAATCAGCCCAGAAGCTCGACGCCGATGCCGGGACGGTCCGGCACGATCACCTTGCCGTCGCGTATCTTGATGCCGTCGAAGCGGTCGTTGGCGATGAGCAGGTTGCCGTCGAGGTCGGCCCAGTCCACCATGGGCGAGAGCTGGGCGGCTGCGGTGACGGCACAGCTGGTCTCGGTCATGCATCCGAGCATCACCTTCATGCCCAGGGCGCGGGCCAGCACGGCCATCTTGTAGGCCTCGTGCATGCCGGTGCTCTTCATGAGCTTGATGTTGATGCCGTCGTAGGCGCCATGGGCGCGGGTCACGTCGGGCAGGCGCTGGAGAAACTCGTCGGCGATGAGGGGCAGCGGCGAGCGCTCGCGCACCCATGCCGTCTCGTCTATCATCTCCTTGGGCATGGGCTGCTCCACGAAGAGACAGTTGCGCTCGGCCAGCCACTCGCACATCTCCAGGGCGTGCTCCTTCGAGCTCCAGCCCTGGTTGGCGTCCACGCAGATGGGCACGTCGCTCACGCGGCGCAGCGCTTCCACGAGTTCCTTGTCGTGGCCCACGCCCATCTTCACCTTCACCACGCGGAANGGCGCGCATTCGTCNATTTCCTTCTGCATCTCGGCGGGGTCGCTCTGATAGCTGATGGTGTAGGAGGTGTTGGGGGCATTGTCCGGGTTGAGACCCCAGATTTTATACCAGGGCTGGCCCATCATCTTGCCCAGGAGNTCGTGCAGGGCGATGTCGACGGAAGCCTTGGCGGCGCGGTTGTTGGGNGCCACGCTCTCCATGTATTCATGGATTTCTTCGATGCGGAAGGGGTCGTCGAACTGGCTGAGGTCCAGCTTGCTCAAAAACTCCGTGACGCTCTGCACGCTTTCGCCCAGATAGGGCGGCATGGANGCCTCGCCGTAGCCCACGANGCCGTCGTATTCNAGCTGCACCTGCACGCCGGGCGTGGTGGTGCGNTGATTCTTGGCCAGGTTGAAGGCGTGGCGCAGCTTGAGCTCGTAGGGCTCGAAGCTGAGGTTGAGGCGGCCGCTCTTGGTGGTCTTGCGCGTGGGCTCGCCGAATGCGGAGAAGGATATCGGGCTCATGGCAAGTGCGGTGCCTAATATTGAGGTTCTCAGGAAATTGCGTCGATTCATGTGTATGTGTGGTATTAGTGGGTTGCAGATTATTTGGTGAAGTACCACGGATGCTCGCGTGCATAGGTGATACCGTCGGTGCCCTCGTAGCCGTGGATGCGCACGGCGTGCAGGAAGGGCGTGGTGAGGTAGGCCTCGGACTCGGGGTCGACGCTGTTGCGCTTCACGCGGCCGGAGGAGTGCACGTAGTTGCCGTCGGCATCGTAGATGGCCACGTGGGTCACGCGGCCCGTGCGGGCGTTGCCGAAAAACAGCAGGTCGCCGGCGCGGCAGTCGCGCCAGTCGGCAGCCTCGATGCGGCCGCCGGTCAGGGCCTGCTGCGAGGCGTCGCGGCGCAGGATTATGCCGTTGGCCAGATAGCCGGTCTTGGCCAGGCCGGAGCAGTCGAGCGTCTTGGCCGATGTTCCGCCCCAGAGATAGGGCGTGCCCTCCATGGAGTAGGCCATGTCGAGCACCACGTCGGGGTCGAACTCCTGGGCTGCCCAGGTGTTGATGTCGGTGAGCGCCGATGCGTCCACCCAGCCNTTGCGGCCGTCGGGCAGAAGCACTTCCACGCGGCCGTTTTTCTTGTGGTCGAGCGAGCCCTCGACGATNCAGCCCATCACGAGGTCGGAGACCACGTCGCGCACGCCCGATGCCTTGGGCGAGGTNTAGGCGCGCACCTGATAGGGGGCCGTGACCACCAGGCGNCGGGCCCGGCGCCACTCTTTCATGGCGCTGTCGCTCANCTCCNGCAGCGACGACGACGGGCTGTAGGCTATGTAGCCGTCGGGTGTNTGCACCAGCGTCCACTCGCCGTCGTGGTCNAGCACGCGCAGGGGCATGCCCATGAGGGCCTGCGTGGCCATCTCGGCGGCGTGGCGCGGGCCGGTGCGCAGGCTGGCCACCGCGATGCGCGGCAGGGCCCANGAAGTGGTGGGATACACCCTTATATTATTAATGTGTACGATGCCGGCGGCGTCGAGGCTGTCGGTGATGGCAGCGCTCACGGCCTCCTCGCTGGTGGTGCCGGTGAGCTCTACCACGCCGTCGGTGTTCTGGTGTGCCTCGATGTCGGCGATCACCTGGCGGCGGTCGGGCGCCAGCCGGCGCTTCACGGCAGCCACCACGGCAGCGGCGCGGTCGGCGGGGCGCTGCACGGCCTCCACGCTCTCCACGCGCATGCGGCGGCGGAAACCGGGATAGAAGATGTTGCCCCGGGAGCACTCGAGCTCGCCGGCCTGCTGGTCGACGGTCTCGCTGCGCACATATCGCTTCTCAGGCACCAGCGGCCCGCACACGCCGCTGTTGGCGGCCAGGCGGTAGGGGTCCATGCCGTGGGAGTAGAACGTGCGTGCGCGCGGGTCGGCGGCATTGTCGTAGCGCCCGAAGGAGCAGTCGACGGGCACCCAGCCCACGCCCTCGAAGTACACCTCGGCCCAGTCGTGGTAGTTGAGTTCGCCGGGGTGCATCATCCAGCCGCTCTCCCAGCGCGCCGGCACGCCCAGCGAGCGCATCAGCGAGATGTAGAGCAGCGACACCTGGCCGCAGTCGCCGTGGCCCTCGGCTATCACATATTCAGGGATGCAGGGGATGGTGCTGTATTCGCGCGCGCCGGCCCAGGGATAGTGGTGGTAGATATAGTCGTAGACCAGTTCGCTCTGCCGCAGCGGGTTTGTCTCGCTGCCCACGATGGCGCGGGCCATCGAGTCGAGGCGCACGATGTGGGGCCGCTCCATGGCCGTGTAGCGGCGGTAGAGCTCGCTGTTGGTGTCGTAGGGCTTCATGCGGGCCTCGATGTCGGCCGGGTCGAAGTACTCGCCGGAGGCTGTGTATTCCACCGTGAGCTCGAAGTGGGTGTCGGTGCCGTCGGCCACGGGCTGCTCCATGTACACGCTGCGGTGTACGCTCTCCTCGGGTGCCGACACGCGGTGGGCGGCGGGCACCGTCGACACCACGCGGATGTCGCTCTGGCGCTGCGAGGGGCGGGGTAGCGGCAGCCACAGGCGCAGGGTGTCGCCCCGCAGCTCCTCGCTGAAGGGCACATCCACGCTGTAGGTGTAGCGGAAGCGGCGCGCGGCGCCCGTGTCGAGCTTGCCGTCGACGGTGGCCAGCACGCTGTCCACGCAGGCTATGCGGGCCGGCTTGGCGGGCGACGTGCGGCCCATGTAGCCGCCGTTCATCATGGGGTTGACCAGCGCCAGGTTTCGCGGCGACTTCACGTGCATGCGCTTGCGTCCGTCAATCTCGCGCACCTCCAGGTAGCCGCGGCGGATGCAGTCGTGTATCTCTGCGTCGGTGATTCCGGGGTGCAGTTTCTTCACGGCCTTGATGCCTTCTTCCAGTGTGAGGCCGAAATCGGCGCGCGTGCGTGCCTCGATGGCGGCGGCGCTGTCGGGCTCGAGCCATGCGGGCGCGGCCGGGGCGGCGAGGCTGCCGGCCAGCAGGAGCACGGCTGAGATGAGGTGTGGTTTCATGCTATTCGAGTATTAAGGTGCCGAAAAACTCGGGACGGTGAAAATCGGGNTTCGGNGTGTCTATGGGGTTCCAGCTCAGGAAGTGGGGCTGCGACGTGGCCGAGGCGCACTTGTACAGATTGCCGCGCATGGCCACGGGCCGGCCCTCGTAGTGCACGCCTATGAGCTCCAGCGGGATGGCCACGAGCAGGTTCCAGGCGAAGATGCCCTCGAGCTCCCGGAAGGGGCGCGTGCCGCAGCTGGGCACGCGGCGCACGGCCGCCAGCTCCTCGGCTGTCAGGCGGGTGGGGCAGGGGCGCTCCCGGCGGTGCGAGGCGTTGAGGGTGCCTATGCAGTTGAACTCGAAGTTCCAGTATTCGCCTCCGGCCTCCGGCTGCACGAAAAACTCCACGCAAGAGTCTTCGCACACGGGGCCCAGGTCGCTGTACACCTCGCCGCGCAGGAAGTTGCTGCGGGTGAAGAAGTCGATGTAGAGCGTGCGGCCCGTGTGGCCCATCACGAACGACGACAGCGGCCTGTAGGGGAATTCCTTGGCCCAGTTGGCGCAGCCAATGAAGCCGCGGGCGCCGCCCTCGTCGAGGCGCGCCGAAATTTCGTCGGCGGTGTGCATGTCGTCGAGCTCGGGCAGCAGGGGAATGGATATTGTCTTGTTCTTGGGCATGATTGTCAGCAGAAGAAATGGTTTTTAACGGCCAGCCCCACGCCCACGGCCGCCATGCCTATGAGGATGGCCGCGATGATGCGGTTGAACAGCCACAGCGAGCGCACGTTGAAACGCCTGCGCAGCTTGTTGATCACGAAGGTCACGACATACCACCACGCCAGGGCGCCCCCCAGGATGGTGAGATATGCCGCCACGTAGTGGTGCACGCCGAACTCGGGCTGGATGAAATTGAAGCGCGCGAAAAGGCCGATGATGAAGAACAGTATCAGCGGGTTGCTGAACGTCAGCAGGAAGCCGCTGGCCAGGTCGCCCCAGTACGACGTCCCGGCCTTCCTCACTATCTCGCCGTCGGCCGCCTGCAGCGTGCGCGTGGGGTTCTTGCGGAAGAGATACACGCCGAAGGCCGCCAGCACGATGCCGCCCACCACCTGCAGAAGCACCTGGTGGCGGTCTATCAGGTCGGTGATGAAGCTGATGCCGAAACCGGTGAGCAGGCAGTAGAGCAGGTCGCTCACGCTGGCGCCTATGCCGGTGAACATTCCGGCCCAGCGGCCCTTGCTAAGCGTGCGCTGTATCACGAGCATGCCTATGGGCCCCATGGGCGCCGAAATGAGCACGCCTATGAGGAAGCCGCGGGGCAATATGTACAGCATCTGTTCCATGCGCGGGGCAATAATAAGCAAAGGTAGCATTTTTTTGCCGAACAGCCCGCGCCCGCAGGCACAAAAAAACTAAAAACTGCCTAAAAACACAAAACGAACCAATCGCCGCCGGCGCGTGTTTTTAAATAAAACTCGATACAATACACCTCGATATGAAAAAATACGGTATTTTCTACGCTTCCACAGGCGGCCACACCGATGAGGCCGCCCGCTCCATCGCCCGGNATCTGAACGTTGCCGAAGCCGACGTGCACGACGTGGCCACGACGGCCCCCTCCGCCCTCGGCGAATATGAGACGGCCATCCTGGGCTCGGCCACCTATGGCGACGGCGCCATGCANCCCCGCATGGCCGACTTCATCGACGGCGCCCAGGGCCTCTTCCTCAAGGGCCACCGCCTGGCTTTCTTCGGCACGGGCGACGACACCATGACCAACAGTTTCTGCAGCGCCGTGGGCGACATGGCCCGCGCNATGTCGGCCACGGAGGCCACGCAGGTGGGACAGTTCGACGCCCGCGGCTATCTCTTCGACAACAGCCGCGCCGAAATCGCGCCGGGCGTCTACGCCGGCCTGCTGCTCGACTACGTGAACCACGCCGACCTCAGCGACGAGCGCATCGCCCGCTGGGTGAAGACCCTCTGATAGAACNGCACGCAATATATNCGGCNGTCGCGAGAAGNGCCACTATTGCCTGGCCTATAGCCGATTATATATTCCTCTGCGCCTCTGTGCGNGCTTTTCCCGCCGGGCGGCAACGTCAGGCGNGGAGCAGNGNCATCGCCTGGCGGCCCAGCTGCCGCTTGGCCTCGGAGTGGCGCTTCACCATGGTCACGAAGGGGTCGGCCTCGAAGCTGCCGCGCACGCTGATGAAGTCGCTGTCGGCGGCCATGTCGGGCGCGTCGATGCCNAATCCCGTGCGCGACCGCAGCGAGTATTCNTTGGCGGCGTCGGCGAGGAGCAACTCGTTCAGNGCCAGCACGCTGTGCTCCCATCGCCGGATTATCTCCCTTACGTCGGACGGCTCGAGCTGTCCGACGCTTTTTCCGTACCACTGCTCCAGGTAGTCGGCGGCCCAGGTCCACTCCATGTCGTAGTAGGCGGCATGCAGCGCGTGCCACCGGGCCTCGAGCTCGTCGAGGGTGGCGATGCTNCCGTCTTCGATGCTGTCGCAGAGGCTGTCCACCTCGCTCTTGGGGGCTATGAGGCCGCACACGTCCACCCACTGGCCGCTGCCGGCGGNGCTCGTGCGCCCGAGGCGTCGGCGCATCTCGTCGGCATCGGCGCAGGGCTCGGTGCCCAGGCGGCTTATGATGCTGTTGCCCATGAATTTGTCGATGGCCAGGCGNTAGTAGTCGCGGCCGCGGCGCAGGGCGCGGGCCTCGATTATCATCGACTGAAACGCCAGGCGCTCGGCGGTGAGGCCGGCCGTGCGCTCCAGGGCGTCGAGCAGCTCTATGCCGCCNTCCATGCGCCCCACGGTGTAGGGGCTCAGCAGGTTGAAGTTGATNCAGTCCANGCGGTNCGNGTCGCGGCGCTTGTCGCGCTTGGGCCATTTCTGGGCGTCGCGGATGGTGCCCACGCTGCGCAGGTTCACGCNCGGCACCAGGAAGCTGCNGCCGCTGTTTTCGATCAGGTAGGAGAAGGGCAGGCGCGACGTGTCCGGGTGGTTCACGTGGCGCCCCATCACCAGCGAGAACGCCCCGATGCGCGCGGGCCACAGTATGTAGGAGTCGCTGGTGGTCTTGCTGCCGCGCTCCACCACGCCCTGGTGTATGGGCCCCAGCTTGTACATGTGGTTGCTCTGGTTCGACCCCGAGCCGGCGTTGAGAAACGAGAAGAGGCCGGCTATCAGCAGGCTCGACTTGTGCATCGTCACGGTGTAGGGGCCGCCGAAGATGGCCGCGGCCTCGCCGTTCTCGCAGGTGCAGTTGGCGAAAAACAGCGAGTCGTGGGCCGAGAACAGGTGCGACAGGTGGGTGGCCTGGCCTATGAAGCAGTGGCGCACCACGGCGCCGTCGTCCACGCAGCTGCCGGAGGCGAAGATGAAGCCCTCGGCTATCACGTCGCGGCCCACGCGCACGGGGTCGGCCTCGCTCGAGGCTATCGTGCCGTTCATCAGGCGCGTGGCGCCGCTCACGGTGGCGTGGTCGCCTATGTTCACGTTGGTGATCGACCCGGCGTTCACCACCCGCGCGTTGCGCCCCACGCGCCCGCGGCTGCCGGCCATGGCGGCGGCGCGGCGGCGCACCATGCCGCACAGGGCGTCCACCACCCGGCTGCGGTCGCGGTACATGGCTATGAGATAGGCCGTGTGGGCCGACATGTTTTCGTAGATGGGCACCTCGCGGCCGCCGGTTTCGTTGAGCACCGACACCTCCGTGCCGGTGCCGAAGCTGCTGTCGAGGGTGCACACCAGCGCGTCGGCGTTCTCGATGCAGGCGCCGTCGCCGATGTCGTAGTTGCTTATGCTGTCGGCCACGCGGCGGATGAGCACGTTGTCGCCCACGCTCACGTTGTGCAGCGTCACGTCGCAGATGGCGCTGTGGCGCTGCAGGCCTCCGGCCATGGTGAAGACGCCGTCGAGGCGCCCCAGGCGCACGTCGCCCGAAAATTCCACGTTGCTGATGTGTTGGGTGGTGAATCCGTCGGTCACCGTCACCCGCGACCAGTCGGCGCAGGTGCAGCCGCGGCTCTCGAGCCGGGCGATTTCTTCCTGTGTAAGTTGGCGAATCATATAGAATTAAGCGTTTTAAGCAATATTGTGCAAAGATAGGCATTTTCCGGCAATATATCGCAATACAAAGCGAATAAGACGCGCCGCAGGGCGCGTCCCGAGCCATAGCCGCGGGGTGAGCGCAGCGCACCCCGCAGCCGCCACCGTTCGCCCCGTTCGCCCCGGCAAATCAAAAAAAGTTGTAAAAAATGGGGCTGCGGGCACGCTGATTGCAAAATCTTGCTTATCTTTGCCCAATAATTGGTGCCAATGATATCCCGAGTAATCAACGAAGAGAGTGTGCGCCGGCTGCACCGCCTGCTGGCCGATGCCTCGCGCGTGGCCATCATCTGCCATGTGGGGCCCGACGGCGATGCCGTGGGGTCGTCGCTCGCGCTGGCCCATGTGCTCACCACCCTGGGCAAGGAGGCGCGCTGCATCATCCCTGACCCCACCTCGGCCCTGCTCATGCAGCTGCCGGAAGCCAAGGAGCTGGTGGATGCCGCCCGGCATCCCGACTTCGCCCGCACGCTGCTGCGCGACGCCGACCTCATCTNCNGCCTCGACTTCAACGAGCCCAAGCGTGTAGACCGCATGGCCGACGCCCTGCTGGCCGCCACCGCCCCCAAGGTGATGATAGACCATCACGAGAACCCCGCCGCCTTCGCCACCCTCACCATCTCCCATCCGGAGATGGCCGCCACGTGCTACCTGCTGTTCCGCGTGCTCTGCCGCCTGGAGCTGCTGCCCTACATCGACGCTGTGGCCGCCACCCAGCTGCTGGCCGGAATACTCACCGACACCGGCGGCCTCTCCTACAACAGCTCCGACCCGGAGCTCTACATCGTGGTGGCCGAGCTCCTGCGCCACGGCGCCGACAAGCAGCGCCTGTACAAGCTGCTGTTCAACACCGTGAGCGAAAACGCCCTCAAGCTCAACGCCTATGCCATCGACCGCAAGATGGAGGTGCACCGCGACATGCACGCCGCGCTCATCACCCTGAGCCGCGCCGAGCTCAACAGCTACCACTACTGCAAGGGCGACACCGAGAGCCTCGTCAACCGCCCCCTGGCCATCCCCGGCGTGGTCTATTCGTGCTTCATGCGCGAGGAGGAGCGCTACATCAAGGTGTCGATGCGCTCACAGGGCGATTTCCCCGTCAACGAGATATGCGCCGAGCACTTCGGCGGCGGCGGCCACATCAACGCCGCCGGCGGCGAGTTTCACGGCACCCTCGACGAGGCCGCCGAGAAGTTCCGCTCCATCATGGCCCAGAACAAGAAGAAATACATAGATAAAGAATGAATATACTCCGCAACACCCTCATAGCCGCCCTCGCCCTCATGGGCGCGGCTCTGGCATCGTGCAGCGACACCAAGAGCTATGCCGAGCTGCTCAACGACGAGTCGCACTATGTGAATATGTTCCTCGCCAATCAGCGCGTGGTCAACTCCGTGCCCGCCGACACCGTCTTCGAGTGCGGCCCCGGCGCTCCCTACTACCGCCTCGACGAAGACGGCGAGCTCTACATGCAGGTGATCGACCCCGGCACCCCCGGCAACAAGGCCAAGAACGACGAGCTCATCTATTTCCGCTTCACGCGCTTCTCGCTCTACAACTACCAGGGCGGCAGCCTCTCAGGCATAGGCAACGAGACCGACCTGAGCTTCGACAACACCTTCTTCCGCTTCGGCAACTACCAGCTGGCCAGCTCCAGCCAGTGGGGCTCGGGCATCCAGTATCCGCTGGCCCTGCTGCCCGTCGATGCCGAGGTGAACCTCATCGTGAAGTCGCAGCTGGGCCTCACCAGCGAGATTGCCGAGGTGGTGCCCTATCTCTACCACCTGCGCTACTACCGCCCCAAAATCTGATTTCATAGCCTTAAATTCAATAATCCCACTCTAAATGACCCTCATAAAGTCTATCTCGGGTATTCGCGGCACCATAGGCGGTGCACCCGGCGATGCCCTCACGGCGCAGGACGNCGTGCGCTTCACNGCNGCCTACGCGGCTTNCATTGAAAAAACCNCCTCGCGCAGCTCGCGCACCATCGTGGTGGGCCGCGACGCCCGCCTCAGCGGCGACATGGTGGCGCGTCTCGTCACCGGCACCCTCATGAGCATGGGCTTCGATGTGGTCAACATAGGCCTCGCATCCACCCCCACCACCGAGATGGCCGTCACGGCCGAGGGCGCCTGCGGCGGCATCATCATCACCGCCTCCCACAACCCCCTGCAGTGGAACGCCCTCAAGCTCCTCAACGAGCACGGCGAGTTTCTCAACGACGCCGAGGGCCGCGAGGTGCTGCGCATCGCCGACGCCGGCGACTACAGCTACGCACCCGTCGAGGCCATAGGCCACGAGTATGTCAACACCACCTGCGACCGCCATCACATCGACGCCGTGCTGGCCCTGCCCGCCGTCGACGTCGAGGCCATCCGCCGCGCCGGCTTCCGCGTGGCCGTCGATGCCGTCAACAGCGTGGGCGGCACCGTGATTCCCCGCCTGCTCCGCGCCCTGGGCGTCAAGGAGGTGATCGAGCTCAACTGCGAGCCCACGGGCCGCTTCGCCCACACCCCGGAGCCCATCCCCGAAAACCTCACCGGCATCGCATCGCTCATGGCCACCGGCGTGGCCGACGTGGGCTTCGTGGTCGACCCGGACGTCGACCGCCTCGCCATCGTCATGGAAAACGGCGAGATGTTCGGCGAAGAATACACCCTCGTAAGCGTGGCCGACTACGTGCTGGGCCTCACCCCCGGCGCCACCGTGAGCAACCTCAGCTCGTCGCGCGCCCTGCGCGACGTCACCCGCGCCCGTGGCGGCCGCTACGAGGCCGCAGCCGTGGGCGAGGTCAACGTCACCACCAAGATGAAGGAGATAGGCGCCGTAATAGGCGGCGAAGGCAACGGCGGAGTCATCTACCCCGAGCTCCACTACGGCCGCGACGCCCTCGTGGGCGTGGCCCTCTTCCTCACCCTCCTCGCCAAGAGCGGCAAGAAGGTGAGCGAACTGCGCGCATCCCTGCCCCCCTATTCCATCTACAAGACCAAGGTGTCGCTCGCGCCCACCCTCGACATCGACGCCCTGCTCCAGGCCGTGCAGAAGCGCTTCGCCGGCGAGGAAATCACCACCATCGACGGCGTCAAGATCGACTTCGCCGACTCTTGGGTGCACCTCCGCCGCAGCAACACCGAGCCCATCATCCGCGTCTACGCCGAAGCCGCCACCCCCGAAGCCGCCGCCCGCCTCGGCGAAGACGTCAAAGCCATCATCACCGGCATGCTCTGAGCCCGGCCTGCGAAAAGATACAAAAGGACAAAAACAGCAAAAGAAACAAAAATAAATTTTTAGCCGGGATAGCCCCGCGCGAAGCTGTGGAGGGACGCTTTTCAAGCGTCCACCCTTCGCATGGCCTCTAGCACAGAGCCGTGGAAGGACGCTTTTCAAGCGTCCACCCCCTTCGCATGGCCTCGCACAGAGCCGTGGGGAATTATATAAGAGGCTGCAAGCCAGGCTTAGAGCGTCTCCGACGCTCTCCATTGCTATTTTTACCGACATGAAGGCGGCTTTTTGTTTCTTTTGGTTTTTTTGGCCTTNTNTNTCTTGTTGCCGNNGGGGNCATGNGGGTGGGGGGGGGGACGTTTGAAAAACGTCCTTCCACGGCTTTTCTGTCAAGAGGGGTAGCGGCGTTAGCCGCGTTGGCACCGCGTTNAGCGGTGCGCCGAAGTTAGCCTATGGCAANCTCCGCGTTTAGCGGTGCGCAGCCATAGGTCCACAGCCCCGCCCCCCCCCCTCACAAAGCTCCGCGTTTAGCGGGGCGTCTAAGCACCAGGCGGGGAGTTATCAGGCTCGCATGCCCCCGCTCGGGCTGTGCCCTCGGGGGGGCGCTCGCCGGATATGAATGTTGTGGGGTGTGGCTGCCGGAACCTATGGCTGCGCACCGCTAAACGCGGCGCTTGCCATAGGCTAACTTCGGCACCCCGCTACGCGGAGTCTGCGCGCGCGGCTCTGCCGCGCTTGCCGCGCCCTGTCTTCCA
>WFLX010048099.1_pt1 | contig 12799 bp, 11 predicted proteins | sample 4967041 | NCBI WGS metagenome assembly WFLX01 (sample SAMN12857096, study PRJNA449069) | gut metagenome | isolation source: stool from male and female vole | host: Microtus ochrogaster | place: USA:Florida | collected 2017 | reverse complement strand
ATCTGAGCCATTCACCTAACCCGATTAATCGNCNNTCGTGAGAAAANAGAATACAGAAANNGGAANAATNGANTATCCCANNGNNAATGTATGGGCTTCATATAATTATGTAAAACCTGACACCACCNNTTTTANTGCAGAATTTAGTATCNCACAGCTTCTCAATGATAANCTTACTTANCATGGTCGGCTATCTATGAGTGACGGATCTGACGACATAATGTTGACCGATACTAAGGGGAGCAAGGGAACAACACCGAAACTTTCTCTATATATTCAGCAAAATATTGACAAGAATCGACTATTGATTTTCAATCTAAGCAGCTCATTTTATTTCGGTAAGACCTTTTCCGATTATCAAGAAAAGTTTTATGGTTCAGAGGACCTTTTTACCGACATAAATACTGACATACAAGACCGCAATCAAGCATATGCAGCAGAAGCCGATTATATTCATCATTGGGATAATTCTCGTCTGACAGCGGGCGTATCGTGGCAGGACAATCGTAATCGCTCTGATTATAAGAATCTTGGTGGAATGGTTTTTCATCAACGTCAGGATAAAGTATATTTATTTGCTGAATATTTCCGTAAATTTGGCAAATGGACTGCAACGGCAGGAGTTGGCATGCAATACTCAGATTTTTATTTTAAGGAGACAGAAAAAGGCAATCATTCATGGAGTCCAAGGCCGCAGGCATCGATTAGCTATTCACCGAACGGCAGCCATAAATTTCATCTTGACTTCACTTCATGGCAGACCACTCCATCTCTTGCCGAAACTAATGCCGTGGCGCAACAATTTGATGGATTCCAATGGAGTGTAGGTAATCAAGATTTGAAAACGTTCGATACATATAAACTCTCTTTTCGCTATGCTTTCAACTTGCCGCGCATAAATGGCACATTTGGTGTAAGTGCCCAATCTTCTCCGCATGCAATAGCTCCAGTGATAGAATGGGATGGCGACAGACTTATTACATCCTATGAGAATAGCCTTGGCAAGCAAAGTGTATCTTTCTCATTCTCTCCGCAGATTGAGATTATTCCGGGATGGCTTCAAGCAAGTGGATCAATTCGTTATAATATCGAGCGTACAAAAGGTCTTGGATATAAATGTCACTACAATGATTGGGATGGAAACGCCTCTATCCAGCTGGTGCACTGGGGATTTGTGCTTACAGGTCAATATACTCGTGAAAACCGGACTCTATGGGGGGAACGAATNTCCTGGGGTGAGAGCNTAAATATTATAGATCTGACNTATAATTTAAAGAATTGGCAATTCTGCGCAGGCGTAATNATGCCATTCGGCAGATACGACAGAGGTTCTAAGTCNCTCAACAAGTGGAATAGCAACGAGCAGCATATTCGTCTTGACATGCGCATACCTTATGTCCAGGTCAGCTATAATCTTCAGTGGGGTCGGCAGAAACAGGGTGCCGGCAAATTGAGAAGTACCACTGCTGAAATCGACAAATCAGCTGCAGCTGGAAGATGACTCGGATCCCCAATTTTGAAAATTGAAAAAAATCAAGAATTATTTTGCTATTCCAGATTTTATTTGTAATTTTGCATCGTGAAACGCGCGCGATGTGCAGTTNCATTCGGGCGAATACCAGAGTGGCCAAATGGGGCAGACTGTAAATCTGCTGGTTAATACCTTCGGTGGTTCGAATCCATCTTCGCCCACACGTCATTCATTCATTTATTTTTTTTTCGCGGTCTCCTTCGGGTGCCGCGTTTTTTTTACATCTTTTTTTCCTGTGGTGTAACTATCCGTCCCAATTCTGCGACTAACAATATAAACAGAACAAACGATGATTACGCTGACAACGACGAAAACGTCTTCTTCAATTTGGGGAGCCTTAGCCGAGATGGTGATGCGTTTTGCAGAATCATTGGCGGGCGCATCGGAATCGAGACGACTTGAGAACATATTTACTGAGACCATTCAGACCAATGATGCTATGATCCGCCGCATATGCCTTGGATATGCCGCTAACGCGCAAGATCTTGAAGACCTCTATCAAGATGTGCTCGTCAATATCTGGCGTGGACTCCAGTCATTCCGCTCGGAATCTTCGATGCGCACATGGGTCTATAGAATTGCCCTCAACACATGTGTCTCCACGCTTCGTGCGAGAAGCAAACGTCCTTCTCAGTCTTCACTCGAAGATGTGATTCTGGTAGCTGATGATTCTCAGGAGAAACGGGAGTCAATTAAAGACCTTTATGAATGCATCGCCACTCTGAATCCAATCGACAAGGCAATTATGATGATGTGGCTCGATGAATACTCCTACGATGAGATTGCAGAGACAATAGGGTTAAAGCGTAATAACATAGCTACCCGTCTTCACCGAGCCAAAGAAAAACTAAAGGAAAAATACATCTGATGCTCCGGCATAACTTCAAGTAAATAAACTATTAAACAAAAATGATTATGAATGAAGATATCAGAAAAGACTGGCAATGTACCAACGTCTCCATCCCTGAAAAGTCAGACTCTTACGACGCTATTATGAATGGCAAGCGAAAAACAGCTCTTCAGAATCTTACGCAACGCTATCGTTGGTTTTCAAATATGGGTTTGGTGTTTCTTTTGATTGTGCCTTTTAATCTGCTTAATCTGCATCTTTTCCCTGAAATGAAGTTGAGAATGATCATCGTGATATGGTTTTGCTCCTTCTTTATTATCAGCTCTGTTATGGATCGCTGGCTTTATCATGGCATCAAGCAGATAGATGTGTTGACTATGTCAGTATCAGAAGTCGTTGAAAAAGCTCTTTACTATCGGAAATGGCACATTCGCTTCATTTTTATCCTCCTTCCAATGGCTCTTGGATGCTTAGGACTTTTAGCGTATTCAATAGATGACTTTTATGTCCGCATCGGCATGGTCACCGGATTTCTTGTTGGAGTAGCAATGGGCATTCGACAACTACTCAATTTCCTTGCTGACTACCGCACCATCACTTCCAACAAATAGAAATCCATCTTTCTCAACACTGTGCTGAGGACTCTGTCCGAAGTCTTTTCATTCAAAACGCAAAACTCAACACAACCCCGGCGCTCGTCTCGCTTACAGCAGGCACGAGCGCCGCTTCGTGCTTACGCATATAAGGATGCGTAAAAATCATGGCACTCGCTGCCCCAATCGCCGCTCCGGCTGCCACATCCCACCAATGATGCTTCTTGCCATACACCCGTCCCCAAGCCGTATATGTCGAAAGCGCATAAGCTGGGATACTCCATTTCCATCCATAGCGTCTCCCGATATAAGTTGCTGCAGCAAAAGTGACAGAAGAATGACCAGATGGAAAAGAATGTGTATTGCTGAAATCAGGTCGATTTTCTTTTATTGAATATTTCAATATCAAGGTTGCCCCGGCAGTGGCTGCTGCAGTAAATGCGCCCTCTTTAAGTCCTTCCCAATCTTGTTGGATAAGTGTTGTTGCCAAAGCGGCTGCTGGAAGTGCCACGGCTACAACATCTGTTGAGGTTCTGATCCCTTTCTGGGCGCGTGTCGGGGTGAAAGTCGCCTCTTCTGCGCGCAATTGGAAAGGATACATCATAAGAATTGCCATAAAGGCGGCAATTATATAGTTTTTAATCGAACCCCTATTTATGTGAATTATCATAAATATTATTCTATTTGTCAGTTTATTGCTTGTCATTTTGCAAATGTCGGGTGAATTTACTAAATTTGCACTGATTATTGACTGAAGTGTCCTTTCACAGTATGATTAAAGGCGCTCCACTATAAGTCTATATATTCATGAACGGAATTTTCGACCCTATAGTGTTCCGCACAGTTGAATATATCATGATTGCTCTTGCTTTCATGGTCTTTGCGGGATTACGCTTCATAACGCCGGGCTACGGTATGTTCTATTCCCCTAAATGGGGCCCTTCTCTTGGCAATCGGCTGGGGTGGGTGGTGATGGAGGCTCCGGTCTTCATTTGTATGGCACTGCTTTGGGCACTCTCCGACCGCAGGGGAGAGACCGCGCTTATCGCGATGGCATCAATCTTCATGCTTCATTATTTCCAACGCTCATTTATATTCCCGCTTCTTATCAAAGGAAGAAGCCGTATGCCGCTGGCTATTATTCTTATGGGGTGCATATTCAATATAGTCAATGCCTATCTGATAGGGGGATGGCTATTCTATGTCTCCCCAATGGATACTTATCCTCCGACATGGCTCATGACGCCGAAATTCATAATAGGCACCCTTATTTTCTTCATCGGCATGGCAATAAATCTGCAGTCTGACCATATCATCCGCCATCTCAGAAAACCAGGCGACCGAGGACATTATATCCCCAAGGGGGGAATGTTTCGTTATGTGACATCTGCCAATTACTTTGGAGAATTCACAGAATGGGTAGGGTATGCAGTGCTCACATGGTCGCTTCCTGGATTGATATTTGCTCTTTGGACATTTGCCAACCTTGCCCCAAGGGCACGCTCTCTCCACGATCGTTACGTCAAAGAGTTTGGTGATGAATTCACAAGTCTCAATAGAAAATACATAATTCCGTTCATATGGTGACCAGCCACGATAGACTCTTCACTCCCGGGAATATAGGTCCCGTGGAACTCCGCAATCGCTCCATCCGTAGCGCAGCCTTCGAGGGTATGGGGAGAGACAACAATCCTACTGAAATGCTTCGCGACTATCATTGGAGCGTGGCAGAAGGGGGAGTGGGAATGACAACCCTTGCGTATGCAGGCATAAATCGCTCGGCTCTCTCTTTTGAAACCCAACTGTGGCTGAGGCCTGAGATTGTAGGGTCGCTTCGTGAGATCACCGACGGCATACATGATCGTGGGGCAAAAGCCTCTATCCAGATTGGGCATTGTGGCAATATGACCCATATAAAGACTGCGGGTGGAATCCCGGTAGGAGCTTCCACCGGATTCAATCTGTATTCTCCTACGATAGTTCGTGGTTTGAAGAAAGATGAGCTCAAGCAGATGGCGCGCGACTTTGGAGATGCCGTGCGTACGGCACGTGATGCCGGTTTCGATTGCGTGGAGGTGCATGCGGGCCATGGCTATTTGATATCACAATTCCTTTCTCCCTATACTAATCATCGCCGTGATGAGTTTGGCGGATCTCTCGATTCTCGTATGCGTTTTATGCGCATGTGTATGGAAGAAGTGATGAAGGCTGCCGGTAGTGACATGGGTGTCTTGGTCAAGACAAATATGCGTGATGGCTTCAAGGGTGGTCTTGAGATCGAAGANTGCNTCNCTGTAGCTAAAGAAATTGAGAATCTTGNAGCGCATGCCATAGTGNTTAGCGGAGGANTTGTGAGCNAAGCNCCNATGNATGTGATGCGTGGAGAAATGCCTATTTACACTATGACCTATTATATGAAGCTTTGGTGGCTCAAATATGGGGTACGTATGGTAGGAAAATACANGATNCCCAAAGNGCCGTTTAAGCCNTTATATTTCCNCGAAGATGCCAAANAGTTTCGCAAGGAACTCANGTTGCCANTTGTCTATGTGGGAGGTGTNGTCGATGGCGANNGTATGGANAAGGCTTTATCCGAAGGGTTTGAATTTGTCCAGATGGGACGCGCTTTGCTTCGTGAGCCTGATTTTGTCAATAAACTTGCCGCAGAAGCATCCCATCATTGCGGATGTGAGCACGTAAACTACTGCATAGCTCGTATGTATAGTCGCGAAATGGCATGTCATTGCGCTATCTCTGATCTTCCTCCAAAGATCCGTAAAGAAATCGAGAGGATTAAGAATGCAGAGTGAATAGTTAATACTTAATCGTTGATCGTTAATGAAAGATTTGTCCGGGAAATGGGCTGTTGTCACTGGCGCTGATGGTGGAATCGGCATAGAGTTCTGTCGTGTGCTTGCGCGCCAGGGTTGTTCGCTTGTAATGGTGAGTGTCACTGTTGATCCTCTTCGCCAAGCGGCTATGGCTCTCGAAAATGAATATGGAGTCAAGGCTATCCCTTTTAGTATTGACCTGACAGATTCTCACGCCGAGTCAATGTTGGCTGCTTTCATTGGCACGAAAGGTATCGATCCCGACTTCATCATCAATAATGCAGGAATATTCAGCTTTCGTGAACTCGTCGACACTCCCGATGAAAAGATTCGCTGTTTCATTGATCTGCATGTGCGTGCCACAACGATGCTTTCCCTTCTTTTTGCTCGACGATTTAAGGAGCGAGGCAGCGGACGTATACTCAACATGTCTTCAATGTCTTGCTGGATGCCTATGCCCGGGCTTGCCATGTATACTTCTACAAAAGCCTACATTCGGGTTTTCACTCGCTCGCTCTATTATGAACTGAAAGACTATGGTGCATCTGCCACGGTAGCTGCTCCCGGAGGGATCGCAACATCCCTTTTTGGCCTTCCTGACCATCTGATGAAGATTGCGGTGGGTATTGGAGCTGTTGCAAAACCAGATAAATTTGCTGAAAAAGCAATAAAGGCAATGTTGAAAGGCAAAAAGCAATACATCAATGGTATTGTAAATCGGCTTGCCATATTCTTTGTCGGAATCACTCCCACATGGATTCGAATGCAGGTAAAACGCCGTCTCCTCGACAAAGGAATCACCAAATGATAATTTAGAATTAAGGAGACTATGGCGACAAGAACTCATAATTATGCATTGTGCATTATGCATTGTGCATTCAAATTGACTCCTTGGATTGCCTTTATCGCTTCATTGATAGTTTATTGGCTGACTGTAGATCCCGGTGCTTCTTATTGGGATTGCCCCGAGTATCTTNTTTCTGCAATAAAGCTTGAGATTGGTCATCCCCCCNGCAATCCCGGANGGATGCTGACCCATCGCTTTGNCTCTTNTTTNTTTACTGATNCNGCCATTCAAGTCAGGGTTGTCAACATGATGTCGGGAGTTTTCACGGCTTTAGCTGTGATGATTCTTTGTTCGATATCAATTTCAATGATGCGTTGGGTATGGCTACGCGATGGAAAAAGCAGTTGGCACACTTTGGCTATCTCGGTGTCGTCTTTGGCTGGTTCTTTATGCTTTGGTTGGTCAGATTCCCCATGGTATAGTGCAGTGGAGGCTGAGGTGTATGCGATGTCGCTGTTTCTCTCGGCTTTGACTGTCTGGATGTCGCTGAAATACGCTTTCTCATTCAGTAGGGGAGCTCGTATCAGATGGATCGTGGTTTTGATGTATGTCATCGGATTTTCATTAGGTGTGCATCAGCTCAATCTTCTTGCTCTTCCAGCAATTGCAATGATAATTGCATCCCGCAATCTATTGAAAAAGAAACACGGAGGCGTCCGGTTGACCTTCGCTTTTATTATAGGATGTGGAGCCGTGGCGTTTCTTTTAAAAGGACTGATCCCTGGGTCGGTAGCTTTGGCAGGATGGGCAGATGTCATTTCAGTCAACTCATTTGGATTCCCATATTGGTCGGGAGCATTATTCTTTTGGGTTTTATCACTCTTGATTGTGGTGGCGATAGCTGTTCTTTCTGTGAGACGCTATAGCAATATATCTACTGTATTCTGGTGCGTTGCCGCTATTATGGTTGGTTATTCAGTCTATATTCTCATCCCTGTGCGTGCTTGGGCAAATCCTCCTATCAATGAAGGGAATCCTTCGGATATATTCCGATTTTCAGACTATCTTGACCGTCGTCAGTATGGTGAATCTCCATTGTTTTATGGACGCACGCCCTACAGCCGTGTGATGCGTTTGGAGCGTGTCTTGGTCAGCGAGCAAGGTGATACTATTAGAGACTATTCTTGGAATGCAATGAAACTTCGTGGAAGCGATATGCGTCCCTTTATAAAGGATGGTCATATACCTTCCCGATCGAGATTTCTGACAGATTCTGAGCGTGCGCTGAATGAGAAAGTTTCTTCAAGCGAGTCAGAACATGGCTATATAGTTGCCGGGTTTCGCACCGAACCTAAATATACTCCGGAACTTGATATGTGGAGTCCTCGTATATATGCCTCTTCTCCCGGCGACATAGCGGCTTATCGGGATTGGACTGGTATGGATTCTACAAGCATGGTGCAAGTGCGTATTTCCGAGGCCTTTGACTCTTTGGGCAACCCAGTCCCGATGCGCGATTCTTTTGGGCATCCTATGGTGAAATATGCCATGCGCCCATCTTATTTCCAATCGTTTATCTATCTTTTCGGCTATCAGATAGGATATATGTATCTGCGTTATCTGATGTGGAATTATTCTGGTCGTCAAAATGACATCTCGTCCACCGGTGAAATAGATCATGGCAATTTCATTACAGGTATTCCTCCTTTCGACGATCTTATGCTTGGTAAGCAATCAAAACTCCCTCCTGAACTTGGAGCTGGAAATGAAGGAAGGAATGTCTATTGGTGTATCCCCTTTATATTGGGAATAATAGGGCTCGTTTGGCTGTTCAAAGGGGAAAATAGCGGTTTGCAGACAATAAGGATGCGCCGTATCGCATGGGTGTCGTTGATTTTATTCCTTATGACAGGAGTGGCGATTGTCTTCTATCTTAATCAGAGTCCCGGCGAACCTCGTGAACGTGACTATTCATTTATGGGAAGCTTCTGGACTTTCGCTCTTTGGATATGTTTCGGAATGCTCTTGCTTCTCAAGTCTACTCGCAAAAAATGGGCAAGAGGTATCGCGTTGATAGCAGTATGTGCTGTCCCTGTATGGATGCTTGCAGAAAACTATCGGGACCACGACCGAAGCCATCGATCCGCAACGCTCGACTATGCTTCAAATATCCTTGAGTCTCTTGACGAGGACGCGATTCTTTTTGTAGATGGTGATAATTTCATATTTCCTCTTTGGTTTGCGCAGGAAGTGATGGGAGTGCGACGTGATGTGAGTGTCGTTTGTANTGCCTATCTTGGGAGTGACTGGTATGTGCGTNAATTGATGACGCCTCGCTATGNTTATGATGGAGTGAGGATGATGGCGTCTGAAGGNGATATCGCTCTTGGAANTTATAATATGGTGCGTTTCCCGTCAGCTGTAANAGATACTGTCGCAGCTGTGAANGCTCTTAGACACCTTTATGATGATAATTCGCCAACACCCTATNTTAAAAGTCGNTGGATTACTATGGGGAAAGACTCTGCNGATTCTTGGACGTNCGATCTGCTTTCTATTCCTGGCAAAGGAGCAGGTTCGCTTGCCGGACTCCGCGAAGTTGCAGAAATCGATATTGTTGCCACTAATGCAGCCTCTCGATATCCGCGTCCTGTCTATTGGCATCAGAATCTTCAGAAAAACAAGTATATTGGTTTTTTCCCCTATACTCGTCAAGCACTTTTCACCAGAAAACTCCAGCCACTTACTCCGGATTCCGTAGTGTTGCTCGATGAATCACTCGATGTCCTTCCAAAACTCCGTTGGGGAGGACTTGACATTGCACCATATCCTGGTGTAGATGTGTCATTGCAAGCATCCATTCAGCGGGCTTCTCTCATCCGGTTGGCAGAATCTCTTGCTAAAGAGGGTCGCCACGATCAAGCATTGCATGTGGCTAAGTCAGTGTTGGTTCGTTATCCGTCAAAGCTGATTCCGTTCACCATCCGCCATCATATAGACAGTGCTTATTTTGAGGCTCATCAGCTTGCAAAGGTATTGACGGTGGCAGGCTCTGAACTTGGCGATTCTGTGGCAATATCCTTAGCCAGAAGCATAGAAGTAGACGATAGTCTCCGCACTCTCTCGTTCCGCCAATATCGTCAATCCCTGCCCCCATACCGCCGTTCCGCTCTCTCTCCTCAATCTCGCAACCATACGATTAATTATTGAGATTTGATGACTTTTTCAAAAAAAATCATTATTTTTGCAATGAAGTTGTGTCGACATTTTTTATATGCTTAAATCAGTCGGCTCTGCGAAATTTAACGAGTTAAAAATCAAGGTATTCCTAAAACTAANAANTATGNAGNAAATTTTATCTTATTTATTGACTTTGGTAGCTGTGTTANGTGCACAANCGCAANCCGGCATCATCTCNNCTACTCCGGCTNGAACGNTGTATCCTACNGTTTATGGCGGGAGTGAGAAGACTTATCTTCTTTCTCAGGGAGGATTCGGATCATTTGCCGACAATTAAGGTTATTGTTCGCTTATTGTTATTGATGGTGATGACATGGATGTCCATAATGTTATACCTGAGTATCCCGGCATTGTTTATTGGGTAAAAGGACATNTTACAGAGGAAGGTGTCGTAGAATTTNAATTTCCTCAGCCTGNTGCTGTNGANCCCNATNNTGGNGCNANTCTNTATGCANCTATGGTGAAGGCTGATATTAAAGAGGGTATAATAATGTTGGTTCCTGACACTGAGTCTCCTTGTTTGAAGCTTAAAAGCAATGAAACTCGCGACAAATTCAGCCAGATAATGCCGGCGGTAACTGACGATGATTTTCTTGGAGAATATTTTGGAATGATAGGTCTTGTCGATGCTGAAGGCACTTTCAGATCATATGCTGAGCAAAATGTCAGCTATGAGATTTGGAATCAAGTGCCGGAAACTCCATCTGTCGATATTGCAACCAGCTCTTATACTGCTGATTACAAGGATAACTGGAACGATTCATTCAAACGCCTTGTCAAGATAGGTATAGAAGGTGATGAGGCTTGGATAAGCGGTCTCTGTGAAGCTCTTCCAGAAGCTTGGATAAAAGGAAGCGTGCAGGAAGACGGTAGTATTATTCTTGATTCAAAGCAATATCTTGGAGTTGCCAATGATTACTTGTATTTTATGAGTGGTGTTGATAAAGATGCTGCCGGATCCTATTCGATGGTCCCGTCTGTGGAGTTGAAACCTGTAGAAGGAGGTTATGAAGCTGCCGGATCTATGGTATTCAATCTTGGCTACAATCGNGTNTTCCTTGGNATAATGNTNCAAGATCTNAAGCTTTCATTGGTGGCTGATTCAGATCCNATTCCNGTNAATCCGGNATTNGGAGANCCNGANTGGGATGCCAANGANGNAATGGGAGTGGCAGATGTCTTGATTCTTCCGGAAAGTATAGACGGTCAGGCACTTGATCCTGAAAACCTCTATTATAGGGTATATTTTGACGGAGAACTTGCCGCTCTTGAATATGACGACAATGACAATCCAGTGACTGATCTAAAATATGGAAAGGAATCAGATTTGATTTTATTTATGTATGATTGGCATTTCATTATCTTCTTTGAGCCTCTTAAGTCGATAGGTGTTCAGGCCGTATATAAGGTTGGCGATAAGGAATACTGCAGTGATCTTATCACATATGAGTTCCAGTCATCCGCAGTGTCGGATATTTCTGGCGAAGTAAAAGATGTAGTATCTGAATTCTATTATTCTATGGATGGAACTCAGCTTGCTAATCCAACCGGAATATGCATCCGTAAGGTAATCTATTCCGATGGGTCTGCTTCCGTTTCAAAGATAATGAAAAAATAATTGATCAGTTTCTGATCTGTGATGGACATGCCAGTAAATCCGGCATGTCCTTTTTTTATGAGATGGGCTAAAAATTGTTTTGACCACTTCATTTAAAAAAAATTTGATTATTCCAGATATTATCAGTAATTTTGCACTCGAATCCGAANGGATGAATAAAATATTCAATTTAGGGGTGCCNTAAGGCTGAGAACAAACCCTCTGAACTTGACCCGGATAATACCGGCGTAAGAAAAATTTGAAGACATGAAAAAGCCTATTTCATGGAGTGCTGCCATCTTCTGTATGGCTGCTCTCCCTGCTTCGGCAGATGATGCCGTAGCTTCGTCGCTCGTAGAGAGCTTCGACAGTATTGTAACCCGTCTTGAGGCCGTTGAAGTCACGGCAAACCGTGCAGGAGTGAAGACTCCGGTTGCCTTCACCAATGTCAATGCCAAGCAGATTGCAAAGAGCAATGATGGTCGCGACATCCCCTCCCTTCTCGAAATGACCCCTTCCATTATATCCACCGGAGATGCAGGAGCCGGCATAGGCTATAGCAGTCTTAGAGTGCGTGGCACCGACGGATCGCGTATCAATATCACGGCCAACGGGGTCCCTATCAACGACAGCGAGAGCCATAATGTCTACTGGGTGAATATGCCCGACCTTGCGTCTTCTCTAAATGATATCCAGATACAGCGAGGTGCCGGAACTTCTACCAACGGAGCCGGCGCATTTGGAGCCTCTATCAATATGCTGACCGATTATCCTGCCACGGATCGCTCTGCAATGGTATCTGCGTCATATGGCTCTTTTAATTCAAATCGCGAGACAATTAAGGTGTCGTCAGGTCTATTTGGAGATCATTGGAGTGTAGATGCGCGTATTAGCCATATCGGTTCAGACGGCTACATCGACCGTGCTTTCTCACAGCTTTGGAGCTATATGGGGCAGCTCGCTTATCGCTCCGNTAATACTACTCTCCGTCTGCTTGCATTTGGAGGNANGGAACGTACTTATANGGCNTGGGACTACGCTTNAAAGGAGGAGATGCAGGAATATGGTCGCCGCTACAATCCTTGTGGGAAATATACTGCCTCCGATGGCTCCACTGCTTTCTATCCTGACCAGTGCGATAATTTCACCCAGCACCATTTCCAGCTTTTGTTCAATCAGTATATCGGACAAAACGTTACTCTCAACGCTACTCTTCATTACACCAAGGGTGACGGCTACTACGACCAATATAAGACTAAACGTACTCTTGAAGAATACGGACTGCAACCATTCTTAGACTCAGAAGGCAATCTTGTGAAGAAATCAGATCTCATTCGTCTCAAATTCAATGACAATGATTTCGGTGGAGC
>WFLX010373337.1_pt1 | contig 12805 bp, 7 predicted proteins | sample 4967041 | NCBI WGS metagenome assembly WFLX01 (sample SAMN12857096, study PRJNA449069) | gut metagenome | isolation source: stool from male and female vole | host: Microtus ochrogaster | place: USA:Florida | collected 2017 | reverse complement strand
TCAATGTTCTCTGTTTTGCCCCGGCGGCTGTGCCTTTCCGAAAGCGAGTGCAAAGTTACGGCATCAAATACCCGTTTTCCAAATTTTCCGACACCTTTAACATTTATTTAACACTTCAGGCGCCTCAGGTACCCTTACCTGCCTTTGCGGACACAAAAATAATATATAACCACCAATTTTGCAAATCTTTTTTGACGGGATGACTTATCGCCGGGATCGCTCTTGGCTTCCGCTGCGCAATCGGCGCCCGAGCTGGTGCGACGAGCGCGCACTGATCAGCTACGGAAAGCTGCTCTGTGGCGGTTTGCGTGATTATGGACGATTTGGATGAATTTTTAACGTAGCGGATTAGGGGGTGTGGGATTTTTTTCGTAATTTTGACCACATTTTGCCCCGGGCGGAATTGGAATCACAACCATTATCTACCAAGACCAATCACACTAATATATATGTCAGATTTTGTACATCTCCATGTACACTCCATGTACTCTTTGCTGGACGGCCTGTCCGACATCTCGAAGCTGGTCAAGAAGGCCGTAGCGGACGGGATGCCGGCGCTGGCGCTGACCGACCACGGCAACATGTTCGGAGCCAAGAGTTTCTTCAACGAAATCAAGAAACACAACAAGGGGGTAAAGGGCGAAATCAAGGACGCCGAGGCGAAGATAGCCGCTGCCAAAGAGGCCGGTGACCCCCAAGCTCAGGCCGAGGCCGAGGCTGAACTGGCAGCGGCCCGCAAGCGATATCTTAAACCTATCATAGGCTGCGAGATGTATGTGGCCAACGGTTCGATGCTGGACCGCAGCGACAAGCGCGACACCGGGCGCCACCTGGTGGTACTGGCCAAGAACGAAACGGGCTACAAGAATCTGATCAAACTCGTGAGCCGGGCCTGGACGGAAGGTTTTCACTACCACGCGCGCACCGACAAGGAGCAGCTGGCCGCCCACCGCGAGGGGCTGATTGTATGCTCGGCATGCCTGGGTGGAGAAATTCCGCGCCTGCTCACCGCCGGCAACTACGAGGAAGCCGACCGAAGCGTGGCCTGGTGGAAAGAAACTTTCGGCGACGATTATTATATCGAGCTGCAGCGACATAAGGCTACGGCTCTCCGCGCCAACCACGAAACATACGAGCGTCAGCGCGAAATCGAGCCAAAACTTATTGAACTTGCGCGCAAGCACGGCATCAAAATCATTGCCACCAACGACGTGCATTTTGTGGAAGAGTCGGATGCCGAGGCCCACGACCGCCTGATCTGCCTTTCGACCAACAAATACTACAACGACGAGAACCGCATGCTCTACTCCAAACAGGAGTGGTTCAAGACCGGCAGCGAGATGGCGCAGGTGTTCCAAGACCTGCCGGAGGCCCTGACCAATACGCTTGAAATTGCGGACAAGGTCGAGGAGTACGACATTGACCACGCGCCTATCATGCCCAACTTCGCCATCCCTGCCGAGTTCGGCACCGAGGAGGAGTACCGGAGCCGTATCACCCCAGAGGAACTCTATGAGGAGTTCACACGCGACGAAAACGGTAATGTTGTTCTCTCCCGCGAGGAAGGCGAGAAGAAGATTGCGCGCCTGGGCGGCTACGACAAGCTGTACCGCATCAAATTCGAGGCCGATTACCTGCGAAAAATCACCTACGAGGGGGCAGCCAAGCTCTACCCCACCCCGCTCTCACCTGACATCGAGGAACGCATCAACTTCGAACTTTACATCATGAAGACGATGGGTTTCCCGGGCTACTTCCTCATCGTGGAGGACTTTATCCGCGAGGGACGCAAGATGGGCGTGGTGATAGGACCCGGTCGTGGTTCAGCAGCCGGGTCGGTAGTGGCCTACTGCCTGGGGATCACCAAGGTAGACCCGCTCAAATATGACCTGCTGTTCGAACGATTTCTCAACCCCGACCGTATTTCGCTCCCTGATATCGACGTGGACTTCGACGACGACGGGCGCGAACTTGTACTCAACTACGTGACCGACCGTTACGGCGCGGCCAACGTGGCCCACATTATAACCTACGGCACCATGGCGGCCAAATCGGCCATCAAGGACGTGGCGCGTGTGATGAGTTACCCAATCGCGACATCGAACAAGCTCACCAAGATGATTCCGCGCCATATGCCCATGGACCCCAACAAGAAGGACAAGGAGCTCAAGCCGACGGTTCATAACTGCGTCACATACCTGAGCGAGTTCAAGGAGGAGATAGCCAAGGATCCCGGCGTNGGCGAGTTGCTGGACTTCGCCGACAAGCTGGAAGGGACGGTCCGCAACGTGGGCGTGCATGCCTGCGGTGTGATTATCTGCCGCGACGACGTGACGGACTGGGTGCCGGTGAGCACCGCTGCCGACAAGAACGGCGACCGCATCCTGGTGACGCAGTACGAGGGCCGCGTGATTGAAGACACCGGCCTGATCAAGATGGACTTTCTGGGTCTGAAGACCCTGAGTATCATACGCGATGCCGTTGCGAACATAAAGCAGAGCCGCGGCATCGACATCGACATGGACACCATACCCATCGACGACCCCAAGACATACGACCTCTACAGCCGCGGGGCCACCGTGGGAACCTTCCAGTTCGAAAGCCCCGGCATGCAGCGCTACCTGCGCGAGCTGCGTCCGAGCGTGTTCGAGGACCTCATTGCCATGAACGCCCTCTACCGCCCGGGACCTATGGAGAAAATCCCGAACTTCATTGCGCGCAAACATGGACAGGAACCCATCGAGTACGACATACCCGAAATGGAGGTGTACCTCAAGGACACCTACGGTATCACCGTGTACCAGGAGCAGGTAATGCTTCTCTCGCGCCAGCTGGCCAACTTCACCCGCGGCGAAAGCGACACCCTCCGTAAGGCCATGGGTAAGAAGATGATAGCGAAGATGAACGAGCTCAAAGGGAAGTTCCTCACCGGCGGCCAGGCCAACGGCCACAAGCCCGAGGTGCTGGAGAAAATCTGGGGTGAGTGGGAAAAATTCGCCTCCTACGCCTTCAACAAGAGCCATGCCACATGCTACTCGTNGNTGGCATTCCAGACGGGCTATCTCAAGGCCAACTATCCGGCCGAATATATGGCGTCGGTGCTAAGCCGAAACCTGAACGACATCGCCGAAGTATCGTTCTACATGGACGAGTGCAAGGCGATGGGAATCGAGGTCAAGGGGCCGGACATCAACGAGTCCATGGAGATGTTCAGCGTACCGACCGAGGGTGTTATCCGCTTCGGATTGAGCGCCATCAAGGGCATCGGGGCCGACGTGGTGCGCAACATCATCAAGGCGCGCCAGGCCGGAGGACCCTTCAAGGACATATATGATTTTGTGGAACGCGTACCGGCCGGCTCGCTCAACCGCCGTGTGTTCGACAACCTGAACCTTGCGGGCGCTTTCGATTGCTTCGCCGGCATCAAGCGCGAGGACCTGGCTGCGGAAGTCGGCAAGCGCGGTGAAACCATGGCCGAGCAACTCCTGCGCTACGGAAGTCAGCATCAAAACGAGGCCAACCAGGCCATGGCATCGCTTTTCGCCTTCGACGACGAGGAACTCAAGGCGTCAAGCCGTCCGCCCATCCCGGCGGCTGTGGCGTGGGATAACATGGTGAAACTCAACAAGGAACGCGACCTGGTGGGCATGTACCTCTCAGGCCATCCGCTTGACCCCTATTGGGTGGACGTGAACTACGGCGTGGATATGACTGCCGTTGAAAAGAACGATGTTTCGCAACCGACGAGCAACCCCATAAGTTTCGCAGGGACCATCACTTCGGTGGAAAACCGCACATTGGGCAGCGGGTCCGTTATGACGATAGTGAAAGTGGAAGATTTCACGGGCACTACGGAATTCACGCTATTTGACCAGTTGATGCAGCGCTTCGGCCACCTGTGCATCGTGGGTCAGCCGGTGCTGGTTCGGGGTATATTCCGCGAGACCCGCAACCGAGCCACCGGGGCCGTGAATACCCGTTTTTACACAGATAGCGTTGAATCGCTGGCTAAGGTGTCGGGCAAACTGATAGAATCGCTTCAGCTCAAAATCGTGCCAGGCGACCTTGATGTAATAGACAAATTCCTCTCCGACGTGAGCTTGCCGTCCGATGCCAACGATGGTACGATGCTCCAATTCGCTATCTTCGATCCCGAAATCGGACGCCAGACCATCTTCTCCAGCAGCGTGCGAATAAAACTGGACAAGTCCACCATCAAAACGCTCGAACAACTCGACGTAAACTTCAAACTGAACCGAAAAACCATTGCATAAACAACCTAAACAAATATGGCACAGACATTTACAGACTCCAACATCGAAGAAATCATAGCCGGCGGCAAGCCCGTGGTCGTAGACTTCTGGGCAACCTGGTGCGGCCCCTGCATGGCCATGAGCCCCATTGTGGACTCGCTGGCCGAAGAATTTGCCGGCAAGGTAGAAATCGGCAAGTACAACATCGAAGAGGAAACCGAATTCTGCAACGAGAACCGCGTGATGAGCATCCCCCTGTTCCTCTTCTTCAAAGACGGCAAGAAGACCCCCATCCGCCTGACGGGCAAGGTGTCGGCCGAAGAACTTAAGAGCAAAATCGAAGAACTGATATCTCTCTGATTAACCGAATGAAATACAACGTCTTCACCCCGCAAGACATCGATTATATCCTTGAGGCGACCATCGGGAAACTCTCTGATATAGAGGCGCTTCCAGAGGGCGACGAGCGTGATGAGTCCATACGCCGACGCGTGGATTTCATCACGGAGGTGGGCGTGCAGGTTGCCCGGGAGATTGAGAAACTGCGAGGCGAGAGTGATGCGAAAGTCATTGTTTTCGCCGGCGACGACCTCAACGGCGCCTATGCCCTCCAGACAGCCACCGAGCTCCATCGGAAGGGCACGCGGGCGCTGGTGTACCTGTTCAACATCGGCGGCAACTTGCTCACCCTCGACACCCGCATGGCACGCGACCGCTTCATCGAATTGGTCGACCCCGCCTATCTGAACGAAATCATTGACCCCGGGCGCAACTTCAGCATGCCGAGCATGAACCCGAACATGATAGTGGTGGACGGATTGTTCGGGCGTGAATACAGGAAGCCTCTGCGCGGCGGGTATCAGGCTGTTGCGCGCGAAATCAATGAGTCGAAACCCGTGGTAGTGTCCATCGACCTCCCTTCGGGCATGGACCCGGAGCTGTCGGTGGGTATGATCAACCGCAACATTGTCCATGCATCGGTGACACTGACGCTTGTGGGTCCGTCCCTGGCCTTTTACATGCCGGAAAATGCGGAACTTCTGGGACGCTGGCGTGTATTGAGCCTACCGTTGAACAGGGTAGCGCTGCAGGACGTTCATTGCACCACCCGTGTAATGGACATGCGGGCCATGCGGGCCGTGCTGAAGCCCCGTAATCCATACGCCTCCAAGCAGGACCTGGGCGATTGCATCCTGTTTGCGGGCTCGTTCGGCATGATGGGGTCGGCGGTGCTGGCGGCTCATGCGGCCTGCCGCAGCGGATGTGGACGCGTAACGGTTCATTCGGCCCGATGCGGCTATCAGATTCTCCAGACGTCAGTCCCGTCGGCCATGTTCGCAACCGACGGCAGCGAGATGGCGATTGAGCGATTCGAGAATCCGCATAAATGCCACGGGGTGGCCATCGGCCCCGGAATCGGCACCTCTGACGCCACCATGCGCGGACTGGAAACCTTCCTCAAGGCGTGCACTGCCCAGGGGCAACCGGTAATCCTTGATGCCGACGCGCTGAATTGCATTGCCCGCAACCCGCTAATCCTCGAACACGTTCCGCCACGGAGCGTCATCACGCCGCACGCCAACGAGTTCGACCGCATTTTCGGTCACCATCCCACGCACGCTTCGCGTGTGCTCAAAGCCATAGCCGAAGCACGCCGCCACAAGATCATCATCGTCCTGAAAGGGCACTATACCCTCACAATATGGTCGGACGGCAATGTGCTCATAAATCCCACCGGCACCGAAGCGCTTGCCACCGCCGGAAGCGGCGATGTGCTCACCGGCCTTATGGGTGGCCTGGTGGCCCAGCGGCTCATCCCGGAGATAGCAGCAACAGCTGCGGTGTACGTCCATGGCCTGGCCGGCCAGCTGGCTGCGCGCCGCTACGGCATACTTGGCACCACGGCCGAGGATATAGCGGAATGTGTCGGCGAAGCACTCAATAATATTATTTACCCGCGAAAGGCGGAAACACAGACCAAATGACATGAAACGAACGAGCCCTCTGATAGGAGCCCTGCTTCTGAGCAGCCTAACCGGCGCCTGGAGCCAGACCTCCCAACGCATCACCGCCGGCAAAAGCACCGAGTACGGACTGGTTTACAGCCTGCCTGTTACGGCGCTGGACATATACGTTGAGGCGCGCCTCACTCAGGAAACGCCCGGCGAATTCTACAACTACAGCCGGCGCCACATGGGTGATGCAACAGCTATAACAACACCCTCGCGGCGAGCCACTGTGGAAAGTGTTACCATCGTGCCGCGCGGCGTGGGTAACTCTGACAACCGCTGGGTGGCGCAATTCAAGGCCGGCTCCACTCCCTACATGATTCTGGACGGTGAAGGCGTACCCCTGGCCATCAATACCACCGAAACTGCGCCGGTTCAGGTTCCGAGTCTGCCCATAGCGAAGGCGGCTGCCCCGTCGCCTCTTGAGGGAGCCGCCGCACGGCAGGCCGTTACGCAGGAGATGGCCCGCAGTTCATCCATAGCCAAGCGTGCGGAGCTGGCGGCGGAACGTATTTTCGAACTCCGCGAAATCCGTTCGGATATTCTCAGCGGTCAGGCCGAGAATCCACCGGCCGACGGCAAGGCCATGCAGCTTGTGCTGGACAACTTATCGGCCCAAGAGGCTGCACTGATGGCGATGTTCACCGGCGTACACTCCGAGGCAACTGTGGTTCAGAAATACACGCTTCTGCCCGACTCGACGGAGTTCAGCGGGCGCGTGTTGGCTCGCCTCTCGGCTGTCGATGGCCTCATTGATGCCGATAATCTTGCCGGAGCGCCCATCAAGGTGAGTCTGAAAGTTATAGAACGCGGTGAGATGCCTGTCAACGAGAAGGGTGAAGTGAAGACCTTCCNCAAGGGGGGAGTGNCTTACGGCATTCCCGGCAAAGCCCGCATCACTGTTGAGTTCGAAGGCAACGNAANCGGAAGCATCATCCTGCCGATGGCCCAGTTCGGCACTACTTTCGGCCTNGACCCCGCCCTGTTCACCAACAAGAAAGAGCCTTCCAAAGTTATTTTCGACCCCTCCACCGGAGCTGTCCTCACCCTCGGCCCGGCTGAGTGAGCCATACAATCATAAAGCACAAACACCGCGGCGCCCGGCTGGGCTTCGCGGTGTTTTGTGCTCTGACAGGACCTTTTCAGGGATTATACAAGTCCTTGTTGTAAAAATTCATAATCTGGCGTGCCTGGGCGAGGGCTATAGCTGCGGGTGAGTCGGGGTTTAGGTCGACGGCAGAGGCGTAAGAGCTCATGGCTTCGGCCTTCCGACCCATCTTCCAGAGTATCTTTCCCTTCATATAAAGGGCGTCCGCGTCGGCGGGGAGTTTGGCCAGGGCGTCCAGGGCCTCGGGGAGGCGGTTGGCGTTATAGAGGTCGAGTATGGTTTGCATTGTGGTTAAAAATGAATGCCGGACTCCGAGCGGGGTCCGGCATTCGCTATCAGGTTATAATCAGTCGTTGATTACTTCGGCTTCTTCTACCATAGAGGAAACGCGGGGAGCGGGCCCGGAATATTCGGAGATGATGGTTGCATCGTCGTCGGTAGAACCTACGAGGATGTTCTCGAACTCGCGCATACCGGTGCCGGCAGGGATGAGGTGACCGCAAATCACGTTCTCCTTCATGCCCTCCAGGGGGTCGGACTTGCCGCGGATAGCAGCTTCGTTGAGGACCTTGGTGGTTTCCTGGAATGAAGCGGCGGAGATGAAGCTGGAGGTATGGAGTGCGCTTCGGGTGATACCCTGGAGAATCTGCTCGGAGGTTGCGGGGCGGGCATCGCGCACCACAATTTCGCGCTTATCCTTCTGGCGAAGCATAGCGTTCTCGTCGCGGAGGACGCGGGCGGTGATAATCATACCCTTCTTGAGGGTTTCGCTATCGCCGGCATCGAGGACGTACTTCTTGCCCCAGAGGCGGTCGTTTTCTTCCATGAATTCCTTCTTGTCGACGAGGTCGTCTTCGAGGAAGGTTGTGTCGCCGCTGTCAAGGATACGGACTTTGCGCATCATCTGACGCACGATTACTTCGAAGTGCTTGTCGTTGATNTTCACACCCTGCATGCGNTATACGTCCTGAACTTCGTTGACNATNTANTCCTGGACGGCGGTGGGGCCGAGGATGTTGAGGATGTCGGTGGGGGTGATTGCACCGTCGGAGAGAGCAGTACCGGCACGGACAGCATCGTTTTCCTGAACCAGGAGCTGCTTGGACAGGGGCACGAGGTACTTCTTGGGTTCGCCTACACGCGGGGTTACGATGATTTCGCGGTTACCGCGCTTCATCTTGCCATAGGTTACGATACCGTCGACCTCGGTTACGATTGCGGGGTTGGACGGGTTGCGGGCCTCGAAGAGTTCGGTCACACGGGGAAGACCACCGGTGATGTCGCCTGCGCCGCGGGTTGTCTTGGTAATCTTGGCGAAGATGTCGCCGACCTTGATTTCAGCGTCCTCCTTGAACATGAGGTGAGCGCCNACGGGGAGGGAGTAGCTTGCGNNGACTNCGCCGCNGTCNCTTACAATCTNGAGCGAAGGAACGNGNGAGCGTTCGCGCGATTCGNTGATGACGCGGTCCTCGGTGTGAGCTGNGCCTTCGGTGTCNACACGGNAGGTAACGTTTTCGATGNGNTCCNTGTACTTAACCTTANCGGCGTATTCGGANACGATTACGTTATTGAAGGGGTCCCATTCGCAGATAACGTCGCCCTTCTTGATGTCGTCGCCGTTCTTGAAGTAGAGGGTCGAACCGTAGGGGATGTTAGCTGTCATCACGGTCATATCGGTCTTCTTGTCGACGATACGCATTTCGGCCAGACGACCAACGACGATGTCCTTGCCGTCGGGGGTCTNNACTGTGCGGANTTCGTCGNTCTCGAGCTTACCNTCGTAGCGCGACACGGTCTTGTTGACGGTGGATGCGTTGGTAGCCACACCACCGACGTGGAACGTACGGAGGGTCAGCTGCGTACCGGGCTCGCCGATTGACTGTGCAGCGATGACGCCGACAGCCTCGCCTTTCTGAACCATGCGGAGGTTAGCCAGGTTGCGGCCGTAGCACTTGGCGCAGACGCCGTGTTTGCTCTCGCAGGTTAGGACGGAGCGGATTTCCACACTTTCGATAGGCGATGCGTCGATGATTTCGGCAGCTGCGTCGGTGATTTCTTCGCCTGCGGCTACGATTACTTCGCCGGTCTGAGGATGAACGATGTCGTCGACTGCAACGCGGCCGAGGATACGTTCGCCCAGGGATGCGACTACTTCGTCGTTGTTCTTGACGGCGGTGCAGACAATGCCGCGGAGAGTGCCGCAGTCCTCCTGAGTGATGATCACGTCGTGGGCTACGTCGACCAGACGGCGGGTAAGGTAACCGGCGTCGGCGGTCTTAAGTGCGGTATCTGCAAGACCCTTACGTGCACCGTGGGTTGAGATGAAGTATTCCAGCACCGAGAGGCCTTCCTTGAAGTTAGCCAAAATCGGGTTTTCGATAATCTGACCGCCTTCAGCACCGGCCTTCTGGGGTTTAGCCATAAGACCACGCATACCGGCCAGCTGACGAATCTGGTCCTTGGAACCACGGGCGCCTGAGTCGAGCATCATGTAGATTGCGTTGAAGCCCTGGTTTGCTTCGGCCATCTGCTTCATCAGGATGTTGGTGAGCTTGGCGTTGGCCTGGGTCCAGATGTCGATGATCTGCTGGTAGCGTTCCTTCTCGGTGATCATACCCATGGCGAAGTTCTCCATCACTTCCTCTACCTGAGCGTAGCCTTCGGCCACGATAGCTTCTTTCTCGGCAGGGATGAGTACGTCGCCGAGATTGAACGAGAGGCCACCCTGGAATGCCATGCGGTAGCCAAGGTTCTTGATGTCGTCCAGGAACTGGGCGGAGCGGGGAATACCGCAGCGCTTGATTACTTCGGCGATGATGTCGCGGAGGCTCTTCTTGGAGAGGATGGTGTTGATGTAGCCCATCTCCTCGGGCACGTACTGGTTCACGAGCACGCGGCCGGCGGAGGTGTTTTCAACGAGGCGGCGAACTTTGTTGCCGTTTTCGTCGATATCGTCCACCATTACGTTGATGGGGGCGTGGAGGGTAATCTGGCCTTCGTTGTAGGCGATTTCTACTTCCTCGGGGCCATAGAAGGTGTGACCTTCGCCCTTGTCGCCCTTGCGGAGCTTGGTGATATAGTACAGACCGAGCACCATGTCCTGCGAGGGCACGGTGATAGGNGCACCNTTNGCGGGGTTNAGGATGTTNTGNGCGCCGAGCATNAGCATCTGNGCNTCGAGGATNGCNTCGTTGCCNAGGGGNAGGTGNACNGCCATCTGGTCNCCGTCGAAGTCGGCGTTGAATGCCGTACATGCCAACGGGTGGAGCTGGATTGCCTTGCCTTCGATGAGCTTGGGCTGGAAGGCCTGGATACCGAGACGGTGAAGAGTCGGAGCACGGTTGAGCAGCACGGGATGACCTTTCATCACGTACTCGAGGATGTCCCATACTTCGGGACCCTTGCGGTCGACAATCTTTTTGGCAGTCTTTACGGTCTTTACAATGCCGCGCTCGATGAGCTTGCGGATGATGAAGGGCTTGTAGAGCTCGGCTGCCATGTTTTTGGGCAGACCGCACTCGTGCATCTTCAGCTCAGGACCAACGACGATAACGGAACGTGCGGAGTAGTCCACACGCTTACCGAGGAGGTTCTGGCGGAAGCGGCCCTGCTTACCCTTGAGTGAGTCGGAGAGTGACTTCAGGGGACGGTTGGCGTCGCTCTTCACTGCGGACGACTTGCGGGAGTTGTCCAGCAGGCTGTCCACAGCCTCCTGAAGCATACGCTTTTCGTTTCGCAGAATCACCTCGGGGGCCTTGATTTCGATCAGGCGTTTGAGGCGGTTGTTGCGGATGATGACGCGACGATAGAGGTCGTTGAGGTCGGAGGTAGCGAATCGGCCGCCGTCCAAGGGAACGAGGGGGCGGAGTTCGGGTGGGGTGACGGGCACTGCGTGGAGAATCATCCACTCGGGCTTGTTGCGGTTGCGGGAAGCGCGGAAGGCCTCAACCACCTGGAGGCGCTTGAGGGCTTCGGTTTTGCGCTGCTGGGAACCTTCGTTGTTTGCCTGTTCGCGGAGCTGGGCGGCCAGGGAGTCGAGGTCGAGCTCTTTGAGGAGGTCGTAGATGGCCTCTGCACCCATCTTTGCCACGAACTTGTCGGGGTGACCGTTTTCGAGGGCCTGATTGTCCTTGGGCAGGCTGTCGAGCACGTCGTAATACTCCTCTTCGGAGAGAAGCTGGAGTTTTTCAACGGGGTTATCGCCTTCTCCGGCCACGCCGGGGTTGATTACGACATACTTTTCGTAATATATTACGGAGTCGAGTTTCTTGGAGGGCAGACCGAGCAGGTAGCCGATCTTGTTGGGCAGGGATCGGAAGTACCAGATGTGAGCCACGGGGACCACAAGAGAGATGTGGCCCATGCGCTCGCGACGCACTTTCTTCTCGGTNACCTCNACGCCGCANCGGTCGCANNNGATGCCNTTNTANNNNATNCNNTTNTACTTGCCGCAGTGNCATTCNNAGTCCTTNACNGGNCCGAANATNCGNTCGCAGAANAGGCCGTCGCGNTCGGGCTTGTAGGTGCGGTAGTTGATGGTCTCGGGTTTGAGAACTTCGCCACTGGACTTGTCGATGATTTCTTCCGGCGAAGCGAGGCCGATAGAAATCTTCGAGAAGACATTCTTCGCTTTATTTTCTTTCTTTAAAGCCATATGTAGAAAAGTGATAGTCTTGTTAAGTAAGAAGAGGAGAAATGGGAGGAGAGGGAGCCGGGGAGCTTAGTTCTCGAGGTTGATGCTCAGGCCAAGGCCACGGAGTTCGTGCAGAAGCACGTTGAGGGATTCGGGGATGCCGGGAGTAGGCATCGGTTCGCCCTTGACGATAGCTTCGTAGGCCTTGGAGCGACCGTTGACGTCGTCCGACTTGATGGTGAGGATTTCCTGGAGGATGTGAGCGGCGCCGAAAGCTTCGAGCGCCCAAACTTCCATCTCACCGAAACGCTGACCNCCGAACTGNGCCTTACCGCCCAGAGGCTGCTGGGTGATGAGGGAGTACGGGCCGATGGAGCGGGCGTGCATCTTATCCTCAACCATGTGGCCAAGCTTAAGCATGTAGATTACGCCTACGGTAGCGGGCTGGTCGAAGCGTTCGCCGGTGCCGCCGTCATAGAGGTAGNTCTTGCCGTAGCGGGGNAGGCCGGCCTTNTCNGTCCATTCGTTGAGGTCGTCGAGCGACGCACCGTCGAAAATCGGAGNGGCAAACTTCTCGCCGAGTTCGCGGCCGGCCCATCCGAGCACGGTCTCGAAAATCTGGCCGAGGTTCATTCGCGAAGGCACACCCAGCGGGTTCAGACAGATGTCGACAGGTGTTCCGTCGGCAAGGAAGGGCATGTCTTCCTGNCGNACGATACGCGNCTCACGATACCTTTGTTACCGTGACGGCCGGCCATCTTGTCGCCCACGCTGATTTTGCGCTTCTTGGCGATGTAGACCT
>WFLX010023152.1_pt1 | contig 12807 bp, 16 predicted proteins | sample 4967041 | NCBI WGS metagenome assembly WFLX01 (sample SAMN12857096, study PRJNA449069) | gut metagenome | isolation source: stool from male and female vole | host: Microtus ochrogaster | place: USA:Florida | collected 2017 | reverse complement strand
CTAAAAATATCTGACAGTTGGTGGGACATTTGTCCCATTGGTGGTGAAAATCAGTGTTTTAAATCTAAAAATAAGCCCTTTTGACGTTACAGGGGTATGATTATCAATAATATTTAATAGCCTAAAAATGTGTGTGTATCTTTATGCGCAGCAAAAACAACCGCTTGTAATCATTTGAATTACAAGCGGTTGTGGATTGTTTTTTGTGGAGCTGGAGGGAGTCGAACCCTCGTCCAAACGCGGAACTAATGTGCTTTCTACATGCTTAGTCTTTACTTGGTTTTCGTGCTGCGGCAGGCAAAAGACCACCAACCACAGCCTTATCCTCTAAAATTTCGGACGCTTCGCGAGGCTTTCAGCATCCTATTCCCGATTTACCTGCACCGCCTTGTCGATTAGTCTCGGGACGACGACAATCGGGCGATGTCTTGTCTCCACAACTGTTGCGGAGATTAAGCCGATCTACTGTGCTTCAATCAGGCAGCAAGAGCGTAGTTATTTTCGCCATTTAAAATTTTTGATGTCAGAGATTTAAGAGCATAGCCATCATTGCTCTGCATGCTTACACACCACCTCTACACGCTGTCAAAGCCAGTCAGCCCCGTAGATTTGACGGTAACAGTTTGCAAAGATATGAAATTGTTGGCTGTGTTCCACAAGAATTTACTGCTTTTTTGCCTCTGTTTTTTTGAATTTTGAAATTATTAAGTAAAAATAGCCCCGAAAAATATGCTGAAATGCCTGCTATGGCATAAGAATGTTTAAAAGGAGGCATCCGGTTTGGGCGAAAANGATATTTGTAGNAATTTTGTNCTGCANAAAAATACGATAANATATTGAGAAATTTATTTAACCGCACATATTCGCCGAGTNTNGCNGTNTCANTAATCCCCGTNGTTNTNCTNCTTGTNTCCATAATAGGGTTGATTNTNGTNTCCGGTGCNTCGGTTGTGCAGGATTACAGCTATTTTATCCTTCTNGGCGCGGCAGCNATATGCATCGCTTTGTCGCTTGTTTTCACCCGGCGGCGTGTTTCCACCTTGTATCTTGGCATTCGCAAGAGTGCAAAGCAGATATTTCCGGCAGTAATCATATTGTTCTTTATCGGCACTTTGAGCGCTACATGGATGCTGAGCGGAGTTGTGCCAACTTTGATAGACTATGGGCTCAGGGTATTGAACCCGAAAGCTTTCCTGCTGATAGCTTGTGCGGTCTGCGCAGTTGTGTCGGTTGTCACGGGGACTTCGTGGACAACTATTGCCACAATTGGAGTGGCTTTCATGGGTATCGGCACAGTGCTTGGCTATAATCCGGCATGGATTGCGGGAGCGGTTATTTCTGGCGCTTATTTCGGTGACAAGGTTTCACCGTTGAGCGACACTACTGTGCTTGCGGCAACTACTACCGGGGTTGACCTGTTCACCCACATCCGCTACCTGATGCTTACAACTGTGCCCGCTATGACTATTGCCTTGATAGTTTATGCGGCGGTTGGATTCTTTACCGATACTGTGAGCGATGAAAGCGCGATGAATATCCGCAATGCAATCGAAGGTACTTTCAACACCACTCCATGGATCCTTGTTATTCCTGCTCTTACTGCTGTGCTTATAGCCATGCGAGTGCGCACAGACATGGTTCTTCTTTGCAGCTCCTTGTTCGGGCTTGCCGGCATTTATATTTTCCAGCCTCAGATTGCTTCGGCTCTTGCCGGGGGAAGCGATATGGGGAGCAATATTGCAAGTTGCGTGAAAATCCTTGCTACATCTACCCAGGTCCATACCGGCGATGCTACGCTTGACTCTCTGATGGGGACATCCGGAATAGCAGGAATGCTGCCAACGGTTTACCTCGTGCTCAGCGCAATGGTGTTCGGCGGAGTGATGATTGGCAGCGGAATGCTCTCCACAATCACCCATTCTATTACTAAACATCTCCATTCTCCGAAACATCTTGTCAGCACCACTGCTGCGAGCGGGATTTTCCTGAATGCCTGCACAGGTGACCAATACCTTTCAATTATCATCGGGGGCAATGTTTATAAGAATTGCTACAAGAGGGTAGGGGTGAAGCCCCAGCTTCTCGGCAGGACTTTAGAGGATTCGGTATCTGTGACTTCTGTACTGATTCCGTGGAATTCCTGCGGACTGACCCAAAGCGCAGTGTTAGGAGTAGCTACCCTTGCTTATATGCCGTTCTGCATATTCAATATCATGAGCCCTGTCATGACTCTGGTAATGGCATGGACAGGATGGAAAGTCCGTCCTGCAGTGCAGACGGCACAACCGGCAGCCTAAATGTAATTGCAGTTATTCCTCCTTATTGTTTTTGCGTGACTGTTCACGCATCCTTTCCCTCTTTTTCAGAGTGAGGTGAAGCAGGTATATGACAACCAATGTCAGACCGATGACTCCGAAGTAAAACAGGTAGTGTCCGGCAAGGAACTCGCCGCGACCGATGTAGCTCATTACTCCAAGGTAAATAAGCAATATGAAGGGTATTACAACGCTCCTTTTCATTCTTCAGGCTCTTTTTCAACAATTGTTGTGAGGTATGGCGATTCCTCCGGCATGAATAATCCGTCAGTGAGATGATGGTATATTTTCAGGCAAGCCCAGGCATCGATTGATGCATATTTCTGCTGCGCGTCATTGAGCTCGTCAGCTTCCCAGTTTGAAAGCCTTTGCCCTTTGGAAATTCTTTCTCCGAATAATATGCCATATATTTTTTGAAGGCTTGCGTCAGCAATCATGTAGTTTTTGACAAATGCCTGTAGGTCGAGGAAATTTTTCGGTTCAAATTCCGCGCTCCGGTGCATCACGAAAAAATCATCTTTGAGCGACAATCCCACTTTCAGCACCGTGTCGCACTCCAGAAAACGCTTTACAGCACCTTCAAGCCCGAGTTTGTTGATGCGGAAAAGCCAACAGCGCTCTCCGTTGCTCACTTGCATCAGTGCAACGTTGTTTGTCTGTCCCTTCCGGAACGCCGGACGCGTTTCAGTGTCAAATCCGACAACAGGGCTCCGCATAATGGTTTCAATAGCGGTTTCAGCCTGTTCGGGAGTGTTGATTATGGTAATGGTTCCTGGATAAGCAACCACCGGCATGTCTGCGAGTTGCTCTTTTGATATGGTGATTACAGTGCGTGAATTCATTTTATACTGGGAACGAGAAGCACCGGTGTACCGGGGAACAGTTTCCCGACATACATTTTCATATATTCGAGCGAGTCCTCCGCTATAGTGGCGTCATAGTCAAAGTAAGTGTTATAGAGGAGCGAGTGAAGTGCCATACCTCTTGTTTTCAATGCTTCAAGGGCAAGGATGGTGTGGTTGATTGAGCCAAGTTTGCCGTTTGTGACAAGGCATACCGGCAGATTGTTGGCAAGCGGGAAATCAATTGTCAGGGTGCCGTCATAATCGAGGGGCACCATCAGTCCTCCGGCGCCTTCAACAAGAAGCACCTCATACCTTCCGGCAAGTTCATGCATGCTGCGTTCAATTTTATGCAGGTCAACCGGTCGGTTGTCGATTTTCGCCGCGAGAGATGGCGATGCCGGATAGGTGAATATTTCCGGTGCAGTCAATCCGAGAGCATCTTCAGGTAACGGACCTGTGCCCATTATGCGGCGGTGCACCTCGATATCTTCTGAAAAACCGACATTGCCCGTTTGCACGAATTTCATTGTGGCAACGCTTTTGCCCTCTGCGGCAATCTGTGCGGCGAGCCAGCCTGTGGCGTAGCTTTTACCGGCGTCGGTGTCGGTGCCGCTTATAAAAATTATTTCACCTTCGCCTTCTTTCATTTTCTTTTTCTTTTTACCGGAGTCTCCTCGTCGGCAAAACTGTTGGGAAAATCAATTTTCACTTTAGGATGGGTCATTGCCCAGATAACGAGGAATATTCCTGCGAGAATAAACGGTATGCTGAGCAACTGTCCCATGTTCAGCGTCATGTCTGCCTCAAAGCCCACCTGGTCGTTTTTGATGAACTCAATCAGGAAGCGGGGCAGGAAAATGCCTATGAAGAACACTCCGAATATAAGCCCGGGGCGGGTTTCCGCATTCTTGCGCCAGTACATCCACATCAGCAATGCGAACAGTGCGAAATAGCAGAATGCTTCATACAGCTGGGTCGGGTGGCAGGCAAGTCCCTCGTACATTTCATGCCACTGGCGCGAGCGGCTGAACATGAATCCCCACGGCAGGTCGGTCGCCGTGCCGAAAATTTCGGAGTTCATGAGGTTGCCAATGCGTATCATTCCGCCTACCAGCGCGATAGGTATCACAAGGCGGTCAAAAGTCCATATAGGATTGCGCTTGGTAGTGAAAATCGAGTACAAGATAACCGCGAGAATTATGCCTATGGTGCCTCCATGGCTTGCAAGCCCGCCCTCCCACACTTTCACTATTTCAAGAGGGTGGGCGCTGTAGTAACTCCATTCATAGAAGAAAACGTGTCCGAGGCGTGCCCCGATGATGGTGGCGCCGACAACCCAAAGCAGGAGAATGCCGAGCCATTTCTCNGGTGCGCCCTCATGCTTGTAGATTCTGCCGAGAATATTGTAGCCGAGCAGGAAACCTACAGCAAACATAAGCCCGTACCATCTCACGGTTATTGGTCCGGAGATGATATCGGGATTAGCGTTCCATACTATGAAATCAAGCATAGTTGAATCAATAAGCAAAAATGGGATAGTTCTCCATCATGTCGTTGACGCGCTTGCNCACATCGCCGATAACAGCNTCGCTGTCCGGAGCGGTGAGAACCTCGTCAATCATATCCACAATCTTAGCCATTTCGCCCTCTTTCACTCCGCGGGTTGTGATTGCGGGAGTGCCGAGGCGGATGCCTGAGGTCTGGAAAGGTGAGCGGGTGTCAAACGGCACCATGTTTTTGTTTGCGGTGATATCTGCTTCAACGAGTGCTTTCTCAGCAACCTTGCCGGTGAGTTCGGGGAACTTGGTGCGCAGGTCAACAAGGATGCAATGGTTGTCTGTGCCGCCACTCACAATATTGTAGCCTTTGGCGATGAGCGCCTCCGCCATAGCCTTGGCGTTTTTCTGCACCTGCTTCTGGTACTCCTTGTATTCAGGCTTGAGCGCTTCGCCGAAAGCAACGGCTTTGGCGGCGATGACATGTTCGAGCGGACCGCCCTGCACTCCGGGGAACACAGCGCTGTCAAGCAGTGAAGACATTTTGCGCAGTTCGCCTTTGTTGTTGGTCTTTCCGAAAGGATTTTCAAAATCCTTGCCAAGGAGAATCAGTCCGCCGCGGGGACCGCGGAGGGTCTTATGGGTTGTTGATGTTACGATGTGGGCGTATTTTAGTGGATTGTCGAGCAGCCCGGCAGCAATGAGCCCTGCGGGGTGAGCCATGTCAATCATGAGTATAGCACCGATTTCGTCAGCAATCTTGCGCATGCGGGCATAATCCCATTCGCGTGAATATGCGCTTGCGCCGCCGACAATGAGTTTCGGGCGCNCCTTGAGGGCAATCTCCTCCATCTGGTCATAATCGACAAGACCGGTTTCCTTGCTCACATTATAGTCAAGTGCCTGGAACATGAGACCGGAGAAGTTCACAGGGCTTCCGTGGCTCAGGTGTCCGCCGTGGCTCAGATTGAGGCCGAGGAATTTATCGCCCGGTTTGAGAACCGACATGAACACAGCCATATTTGCCTGTGCGCCGGAGTGGGGCTGCACATTGGCATATTCAGCTCCGAAAAGCTCCTTTACGCGGTCAATGGCAATCTGCTCTACTTCGTCAACAACTCCGCAGCCGCCGTAGTAGCGATGTCCGGGATAACCTTCAGCGTACTTGTTGGTGAGGCATGAACCCATTGCCTTCATAACATCGTCGCTCACAAAATTTTCTGATGCGATAAGCTCGATGCCTTTTTTCTGGCGCTGGTGTTCGCGCTCTATGAGGTCAAAAATTACTTTGTCTTTTTCCATTTTTCTGCGGGGTTAAATGATTGTTTCAAGGCGCAAAATTAATCAAAAAATATGACAATACAGCCGCTCAGCCCTTTTTCTTGACGCTCCAGCCAAACCGCCCTATCTCCGCACCCTGGCTGTAGTAGTGGCCGTGGGAGTAGTTCATAAGCCCGGCGGCGCCAAGGTCAAATGCCCCTGTCCCGGGGTCGATGAGCTCGCTCTTGGCAAGCACGTCAAGCACTTCGCCGATAAACATGTCATGGCTGCCGAGGTGCAGTATCTCACGCACGCGGCACTCGATGCTCAGAGGCGATTCCTCAACATACGGGCACGAGACTTTCACTCCGGGCTTCGGGGTCAACCCTGTTTCCGCCCATTTGTCGTAATCCCTGCCGCTTCTCACTCCGCACCAGTCAACGGCTCTTGCCATAGCCTCTGTCGTAAGGTTTACCGTAAACTCCATGCACTCCTTTATTATATTATAGGAGTGGCGCTCCGGGCGCACTGAAATGTAAAGCATTGCCGGGTCGGTGCAGATTGTCCCGGTCCATGCCACTGTGATTAGGTTGGAGGTGTTCCTGTCGCCGCAGCTCACAAGAACAGCGGGAACCGGGTACACCATTGTGCCCGGCTTCCATATCTCGCGTCCGTTCAGCATATCTGTGCGTCCGCGCTGTTCACGGTTTTGCCGCAATAGTGGCAGCGGATGGTCGCATTATCGCGGTCAACGAGCTCAAAGCGGGTGCGCATCGGCTCATTGTTGGTGATGCACTTCGGATTTGAACAGCGCACAACTCCGATTATGGTGTCCGCAAGCTCAACCGCACGCTTTTCAACAACCTCGAAATCGCGGATGATGTTGACTTTCGCTCCGGGGGCGATGATGGCTATGCGGTTCAGCACAGCCTCAGGAATTGTCACGTCCGCAATCTTGATGATGCCTTTTGAGCCCATGCGTTTGCTCGGCAGGTTGTTGCCTATGGTAAGGTGGGTGTCAACATTTTCAAGTCCCAGAAGCTTGACTACCTTAAAAAGCACTTTGCTGGGAATATGGTCTATCACTGTGCCGTTTTCAAGGGCGGCAACTGCGAGTTCTTTCTTGTCTTTGCTCATGGTTCCGGGATTAATTCTTTTCAGGGTCGATGCCGAGGGCGCGGCAGATTATTGCCTGGCGCGCGAAGAGTCCGTTGCGTGCCTGGTCGAAGTAGTATGCTTTGGGATTGTCGTCCACATCCTGGTCTATCTCGTTGATGCGGGGTAGGGGATGAAGCACCCTCAGGTTCTCCTTTGCGTCGGCAAGCATTGAATTGCGCAANGTGTATAGGTTCTTGACNTTCTCNTACTCCATTATGTCGGTGAAACGNTCCCTCTGCACTCGGGTCATGTACAGAATGTCGCTGCTGTTGATTACCTCCGGTGAAAAATCGGTGTGCTCTTTGTACTTTATTCCATGCTTGTCGCAGAAATCCTTGTATTCNGCTGGCATCTGGAGCTCGTCGCATGCAACAAAGTTGAATGTCGGGTTGAAATAGCGCATTGCCATAAGCAGGCTGTGAACTGTCCTGCCGTATTTCAGGTCGCCAACCATTGTTATGGTAAGGTCATTGAGCTTGCCCTGCGTCTTGCTGATGGAGTAAAGGTCGAGCATTGTCTGCGAAGGATGCTGGTTGGAACCGTCGCCTGCATTGATGACAGGCACTTCGGTAACCTCGGTGGCATATCTTGCCGCGCCTTCGAGATGGTGGCGCATCACGATCAGGTCGGCATAATTGCTCACCATTTTTATTGTGTCCTTAAGGGTTTCCCCTTTAGCAGAGCTTGAGGTGCTTGCGTCGCTGAAACCGATAACGCGGCCTCCAAGGCGGTTAACTGCAGTTTCAAAGCTGAGGCGTGTGCGTGTTGACGGTTCAAAAAAGAGGGTTGCAACAACCTTGCCGTCAAGTACTTTAAGGTTGGGATTCTCCTCGAAATATTTCGCTTTCTCAATGAGTTCCAGGATTTCATCACGGCTGATGTCATCGATGGATACAAGACTTTTGCTGTTCATGTCACCGGATAATGTTGGTTATACACGCAAAATTAATACATCCTCCCCGCATTGCAAACTTTTGTCCCATATTATTCCCGCCTATTATGCGTCATCAATATGCCACGCAAGCGATTTTGCACGCAGTAAAATTTGTTTTACGGGTATAATTCTTAACTTTGCAAACGGATTGGCTGTTGCCGGTCCGCGACATATTTGATAAAAAGAGGCGTTATGCTCAATCTTGTGATTGTGAACGTAGGAAATTCATCAGGGACAAGGATTAGCATAGGAGTTCTCACGCTCATAGCGTGGGTCACTATTGTTACATCTGTCCAAATGGTTTCCTACGACCTGCAATCACGACGTGGCATAGTTGGCTCACGTCTTTTAATTTTACACCGCCTTTGGGCTGACAGCGGATTGTTTGTGCAATGAAAAAAATCATCTTTCCTTTAGCATTGGCTGCAAGCCTGCTCTTTGCGGGCTGCCAGGATCATGACAGTCCTGAACTTTCGCCTATCGACACCTCAAAAGTCAAAATCACATCCGAGGTCACTGCCACCCCCACCGTTATGTGGCTCAATCCTACCGAAGAAATTACCGTCAAGGTTTCAAACGTCGATATGTCCGCACCAAAAGGTGTTGTGCTNCGCANTATCAATCTCATGGTGGAGGGAGTTATGTATATGCAGAAACCTTTTGCCGNAGATGAGCTGGAGTTTAAANTGNCCCTTAACCGTTTGCCTAAAGGGCGTGTCAATATTGCGGTATGGGGAGAGCTTATCCAGAAAAACAGCCGTGACGCACAGATTATAATAGCAGACAATATCCAGCGCATTATCTTTTCAGAAACGCCCGATTTTGCCTGTGATGTCACGGTTGATGTTGAAGTCAAGGCTAAATCAACATCCGGCGAGGAATATTCCCGCTCTTTCCAGGTTGAGTCTGATGCTGGCTCATACATACCTGTGCCTGCGTCCGAACTCTATTGGACACCTCAAAGCGGCACTGCTGACAAGCTCGACATTACAATGACCGCATCTGCAAAATCATATTCAACCAACTCCACCTTGAAATCCGACGTTGACAGGATTTACTGGAGCCAGGCGGGTTTGGGAAGCAATATNCTGAAAATCTCCATTCCCAATGTTCCCGGCACCCTCTCCTCTGATTCCTATAACAGACCTGTGCTGGTGGTGAATACGGTTGAATCAGGCACTTGGGAGAATGTGACTGTAGAACCTAAGAATATGACTTACGGTTTCATCATTATAGAAAGCAAATAATAAATCCCGGCGAACAACTCTTTGCTCCACGGTGTTATAAAACCAAAAAACAAATCAAATTAAAATCAATAAGCTATGAGTAAAGAAAAATACGTTTGCGAAGTTTGTGACTGGATTTATGATCCCGAAGTTGGTGACCCCGAAAACGGAATTGAACCCGGAACATCATTTGAAGACCTCCCTGAGGATTGGGTATGTCCCCTCTGCGGAGTTGGCAAAGACCAGTTTGCCAAAGTTGANTGACCCATACTGTCAAAANATAAAAAAATACAGGCGTGCACGCCTGTATTTTTTTTANCCGTCCTCGNCGAAGCCACTATTATCTNTTCATCAGGNACTTGTCAGCGCGGCACAGGGGACAGNATTTCCTCTCACCTCTCTCCTCTATTCCGGAACATAAATAATGTCACCGTTTTCAAGCTCGTATGCTATGCCCACACGCTTACCCTTGTTGCCGTTCTGGTTCTGGTCATCCGAGGGAGTGTAGCGGTTTATCTTGTCGCCCTCCTTGGTTATAATCTCCATATTTTCCTTTCCCGGATTCTTCACCATTGTGAAATCCTCCTGTGAGAAAATTTCAGTCATATTGAAGCGGCTCACAAGCGCCACCATCAGCGCCACCGCAAAAACCATCGCAACATCAAAAAGGTTGCTCACAACGCTCATCGGGTCGCTATCCTCCCCGCGCCGCAATATCGCCCTTCGCCGTCTCATCTCTTCTGCTGGTTAAATGTCTGTGCAACATAGTCCAGGATTGTAAGGTTGCGCATTGCCCAACGCTCACGAGCCTGCTGGGTAACGAATCCTATCGCGCTGACAACCAGCCCCACAACCGTTGTTGCAAACGCTACCTGCATATTGTATGCCATTGAAGCTATGTCACCGGTTGCAAGACCTACCAACGCCGGTCCCATCGGTATGAGCGTGCCCATAAGCCCTAAAATAGGACCCATTTTGGTGAGTATTTTTGAACTTGCAACGTTTTTCTCTGCTTCAAGCTCATATTCGCTCACAAGCAGCTCCATCCGTGCGTCATTCCCGCGTGCATCCTCCACCTCCTTAAGGTATCTCACAATCAGCGACCCGTTTTTGCCGGAAAGCCCCTCGATGTTGGCTGCAATATCTTCCGGAGCGCAGTTTTTAATCTTCTCCTCTACTGTTGCTGAAGTTTTGCGCTCGTTCATGTATTGCCCGAAGAAAGCACCGATTAAAATCAGGGCACGTGCAAAGAAATAAATCAGCAGCACTATCACAGGCACAAGCAATCCTGTGGAGATCCAGTAAAGGATGTTTGAAATTACGNTCATAGTTTTATTCTGTTTTTACGATTATACAATATTGACCCCGCTAAAGCTCCGGCAACGCATAGCACGGCAATAGCGGCGAGTGCCGGAAAGTTTATTTCGTTTGAGCCGGTTGCGGCTGTGCGCCCGTTCACGGTGGTTATCACTCCGAGCATTGCGATTATGCAATTCGTATAGAAAATAAGTTCAAGGCGCACAGGTTTTTCCGGCATCAGGTATTTCATTCCGGCGGCAAGTGNCGGAAAGCCGATGAATATTGCCGCTCCGAGTGAATATGACACTGTGAAGAAGTCGGTCCCGGAAAATTCAAATATCAGTTCTACAAGGCATGAAAACATCACCGGAAATATAAGCACTCCCGGGACGTAAAGCAGTATGCCGCGCAATATCCGCTCTTTNANTGACTCTCCTNCTGTGGCGGAACTCATGCAGAAAGCTATCTGNAGTGCCACATCNACNGTCAGCAGCACTGCTACATCGAGCATAAGTTCCGGGGTTGCAATCCACTCCTGGATTTGGGTCTTGGATTGCTCTGCGGCGAAATCGGTGCATAAAATTGTTGCGGCGGCAACGATTCCCGCCTCAATCACGCACGGCAGCAGCCGCATGAAGGTGAGTTTGAGCGTGAAACTCACGCACACCGCAAGCATTATGAAGATAATAGCCGTTTCCATTACTCCTCGCTCTCTTTTTTGCGGCGGCGGATGATTACGAATACAGCAAGAAGGCACACAGCCACAATCACCGCAACTATGGTGCCGCTGATGCGGCTTGTGGTTTTGTCGATGTTGTTCAGCTCCTCTTTCTGCATCACCATTCCATCTGCATCGCTCACATTCTCGTTCCTGATCTGTGCGACTGATTTGTTATAGTCCGCGGCAGTCTGCGCGTCGACATTTTCGCTGATGTAGTCGCGCAGTTTCGGNTTGTTGCACACAAATCCGCTGCATGAAGGNTTGTATTCGTTCACAATCTCCGTGTGGAGCTGCGCGAGAGTGGAAATCTGCTCTGCCGATGCATTCCACATGCCTTTGCGCGCTGTTTCGAGCANCACGGCGGTAATCTCCTCCAGTGCCGCAGGATTTATTGAGGTGAAATACTCCTTTGTGCCGAGATTGTTCGCATCTGTAACGTATGTGTCGTAAATGTTGTCCCAAAGCTCATTGTCAATAGCCTCCGGTTTCATCACATTCCACCCGTAAGTATTGCGTACAACATCTGCTATGCCGGAAGCATCCCCGGCACTCCCTTTCATCTTCTCCTTTATATATGCGGGATTGAGGATTGTGGTGCGGCTCTCCACTCCAATCGCCTCCTTCACATCCTGCATTTTGGCGCGGTTGCGGTTGCGGTAATCGGCAAGGTAAGCGTCCGGGTCTTTGCCGGTAACATTTCTCACCGCAAGGTTCATGCCGCCCATGAATTCATACACATGGTCAAGGCTCAGGGCGCCCCATGTGTTGCTCTGCCGGGGCTGTACAACAGCGTCGGTGCGGGTAAGTGCAGCCTCAAAGGCATAATCGCGCATCTTCTCCCAATCCTCCTCCGANCCGTAAACTGCTCCCATGTTATGGAGGTAGGTTTCAGCTATTTCACTTTCATCATCCCAGCGGTCTCCTGCTTCAACCATCTCCTGGATGCCGCTGCCGTAGCTGCCGTTCACTCCGCCGAAAACTCGTGCTGTTGNCATTTCTCGTGCCTCTTTCGGTGACACGCCTTTGTCTACGAGGTGACGTTCCGATTCAACAACNCCCTCTTTCACATAGTTGGGATANTTGTCCCCCTCGGCGTTTGCNGCGAGTTCAACTGCGCGGNTGATGAGGAACAGGCGTGAGGCGGCGAGGTCGCGGAGCTGACCTGAAGTCTGGACTACGACATCAATTCGCGGGCGTCCGAGTTCTTCCGAGGGGATGAGGCGAATGTCCGTAACCCTGCCGAATGGNCCTCNTCNATAAGCGGTTCCACTCCGAGCATATATAGTATTTGGGCAATTGTTGCGCCTTCGGTTTCAATGAATTCACTGCTCCAAAGCGTATAGCTCACTTTTCTCGGCAGGGAATCGCCATGAGCCTCGCGGTAGAGCTTCAGGGTGTTGTCCGCAAGCGATTTCCCTTTCTCCCATGCAACTGCGCTTGGAGTCTCCTCGGCGTTGATTGCAGACTCATTGCGTCCGGTTGCCAGAATCATCGGAGTCAGCACCGGGTCGCCACCCGAAGTGGGGGAGATATATCCGCCGTTATCTGCGTTA
>WFLX010003572.1_pt1 | contig 12808 bp, 9 predicted proteins | sample 4967041 | NCBI WGS metagenome assembly WFLX01 (sample SAMN12857096, study PRJNA449069) | gut metagenome | isolation source: stool from male and female vole | host: Microtus ochrogaster | place: USA:Florida | collected 2017 | reverse complement strand
AATTGATGGCTTTCTGCGTGGTGGTGAACGAGTCGTGGGCCGCGTCGGGCCCTCCGAAGCAGTCGGTGGGGGCCGCGTCGAGTTCCTTCGCCAGGGTCTCGAAATAGGTGGGCGGAATCACGCAGTCGGAGTCGAAAAACACGAAATACTCGCCCGTGGCGCGCTCCATGCCGTGGTTGCGGGCTATCGAGCGGCCTTCGTTGTCCTTGGCGAAGTATTTTACGTCCAGGCCGGCGGCTGCGGCGCGCTCGGCCTGCTCGCGGCAGGGCACCGTCGAGCCGTCTTCCACGAGCACCACCTCGAAGTTGCGCACGGTCTGCGCCTCGAGGCTCTCGAGCAGGTCGGCCACCTCGTCGGGCCTGTTGTAGACGGGGATTATGATTGAAAATCTGGGCATGGTTCAGCTCATTCTTGAACGGTAATCTTCGTAGGTGAAGCGCCGCAGCAGCTCTATAGTGCCGTCCGGGCGCTCTATGGCTATGTCGGGATGTTGCAGGCCGTTGAACATGGTGGTCTTCACCGTGGTGTAGTGGTTCATGTCTTCCAGGGTGAGGCGGTCGCCGGCCCGGAGCGGCCGGGAGAAATGCCAGTCGCCCATGTAGTCGCCGCTCAGGCAGGAGTTGCCGCCCAGCCGGTAGGGCAGCGTGCCCTCGCCGGGCTCCACGGCCTCGGTCACAGCCGGCTGATAGGGCATCTCCAGCGTGTCGGGCATGTGGCAGGCAAAGGAAGCGTCGATTATGGCCGTGCGCACGCCGTCGTTCTCCACCACATCCACTACGGAGGTGATGAGGTCGCCGGTGCGCCAGGTGAAGGCACTGCCGGGCTCTAAAATCACTTCTACGCCGGGATGCCGCTCGCGGAAAGCGCGGAGCAGCTCCACGAGGCCGTCCACATCGTAGCCCTCGCGCGTCATCAGATGCCCGCCACCCATGTTCACCCACTTCACGCGCCCGCTGTCCAGCAGGTGGCCGAACTGGCTCTCGAATGCCTCGAGCACCCGCGCGAGGTCGGCTGCCGAGCTCTCGCACAAGGCATGGAAATGCAGTCCCTCAAGGCCTTCGGGCAGCCCATCGGCAAGGGCCTCGGCGTGCTCGCCGAAACGCGACCCGGGCAGTGCGGGGTTGTAGAGGTCGGTCTCCACCACCGAGCAGCGCGGATTCACCCGCAGGCCCGGCGACACGCGCCGCTCGGGGTGGGCGGCGTTCCACGCGGCCACGTCGGCCCCGAAGCGCTCCCACTGGCCCAGCGAGTTGAAGGTGATGTGGGAGCTGCCGGCCAGGAAGCGGCCTATAGTGGCCGGGGTGTAGGCGGGGGTATAGGTGTGCACGGCCGGCGTGAGAAATTCCAGCCCAAGCTGCATCTCGTTGAGGGAACTGGCAGTGCAGCTGAAACCGTATTCACGCACTATGTCCAGGGTGCGCCACAGGGCGTTGGCCTTGAAGGCCATGATTATCTTCACTCCGGCGCGACGCTGCACGTCGGAAATCAGCTGGAGATTGCGGCGCAGGGCGTCCTCTCTCACCAGAAACACGGGGGTGGGAATGCTGTCGCGTTCGGTCATTTTTTCGGCTCTATTATCTTGAATCGGGCAAATTTCAGAAGCAGCACGCGCGGGTCCACCTGGTCGAACTGCACGCGCATGCGGTGGTCGAGCGCAGTGGTGTCCACTTCCAGCACCGTCCCGCGCCCGAAGGTCTTGTGTTCGATGATGGTGCCGGGCGCCAGCTCGGCCGAGCTGTGCAGCGTGTAGTCGCCGCCGTCGGGGGCTGCGGCAGGGGCGGCTGCCGGACGTGCCGGAATGTCGGCAGCGGGTCGGCGCGGCTGCTGCGGTTCGGGGCGCCGTGCAGGCTGCGAGGACGAGTGGTAGCTGCTGCGGAAGCTGTCGCTGCTGCGCGACGGGCCGGCTATCGTGGCGCCGGAGGTCATGCGCAGGTAGCGCGGATTGATGTCGCGCAGGAAGCGCGAAGGCTGGCATATCTTGGTCTGGCCGTTGATGAAGCGCGAGCCGGCGTAGCTGATCATGCAGAAACGCTTGGCGCGTGTCAGTGCCACGTACATCAGGCGCCGCTCCTCTTCCACGCCGCGCGCCGTGTCCATGCTCATCAGCGACGGCAGCAGCTCTTCCTCGGCACCCACGATGAACACATTCCCGAATTCCAGGCCCTTGGCGGCGTGGATGGTCATGAGTGTGACGCGCTGCGGGGCGCCGTCGTCCGGGTCGTCGTTGTCCTGGTCGGTGGCCAGCGACACCTCCGTGAGGAACGCAGCCATCGAGGCGGCGCTTTCGTCGCCCTCCTCCTCGCGCTTTTCAGCCACGAACTGGTGCACGCCGCTCAGCAGTTCCTGCAGGTTCTCGATCTGCGAGATGCTCTCGGGCGTCTTGTCGTGCAGCAGGTTGCTTATGAGGTGCGTGCGCTCTATGATGTAGTCGGCCAGCTCGTCGGCGGGCATGGTGGCGGCGCGTTCGGAGAAGTCGTGTATCAGGTCGTGAAACGCCTCGAGCTTGGCGCGCGTGCCGCGGTTCACGTCCAGCGGGTGCTCGTCGGTCCGCGCCAGCACGTCCCACATGCTGCAGCCGTCGCGCATGGCTGCCGCCGTGAGCTTCTTCACGGTGGTGTCGCCTATGCCGCGTGCCGGCGTGTTGATGATGCGGCGCAGGGCCTCGTCGTCGTCGGGGTTGACGCTCAGGCGCAGGTAGGCCACGGCATCCTTGATTTCCTTGCGCTGGTAGAAGGCCAGGCCGCCGAAGATGCGGTAGGGCACGTTGCGCTTGCGCAGGGCCTCCTCCAGGATGCGGCTCTGGGCGTTGGTGCGGTAGAGNATGGCAAATTCCTCGTAGCTGTCGCCGGTGTTCATGCGCAGCTGGCTCAGGCGGTTGGCCACCAGGAAGCCCTCCTCATAGTCGCTGTAGGCCCTCACCACCTCGATGCGGTTGCCGTCGCCCCCGGTGGTGAATACCTCCTTGTGTATTCCCTCGCTGTTCTTGGCTATCAGGGTGTTGGCGGCTCCTAAAATGTTGCCCGTAGAGCGATAGTTCTGCTCGAGCTTGAACACCTCCAGGGTGGGGTAGGCGTTGCGCAGGTTCAGGATGTTGCGGATGTTGGCGCCGCGGAAGCTGTAGATGCTCTGGGCATCGTCGCCCACCACGCACAGGCGCTGGGTCTGCGACGTGAGCTGCGACACTATCAGGTGCTGGGCGAAATTGGTGTCCTGATACTCATCCACCAGCACGTAGCTGAAAAACTCCTGATAGTGGCGTAGCACCTCGGGATTGTCGCGCAGAAGCACATTAGTATAATATAGCAGGTCGTCGAAGTCCATGGCGTCGGCCGTGTGGCACCGGTCGCGGTAGGCACGGTATATCTCGGCCGTGCGGGGCCGGCGTGCGCGCCGGTCGGCCTCCATGAGTTCGCGGTCCTGGGCGTAGGCCTCGGGTGAGATCAGCGCGTTCTTGGCCGTGGAGATGTCGGCCGCCACGGTGGCCGGCTTGTAGATTTTTTCGTCCAGGTCCATGGCCCGCACGATGCTCTTCACCAGCGCGCGGGAGTCGGCGGTGTCGTANATGGTGTAGCTGCTCTTGAAGCCCAGCAGCNNGGCGTGGCGCCGCAGCAGGCGNGCGAAAATGCTGTGGAAGGTGCCCATCCACAGCTTCGACGCCGTCTCCTCGCCGGCCATGGCGCCTATGCGCTCGCGCATCTCGCGCGCGGCCTTGTTGGTGAAGGTCAGCGCCATGATGCGCCACGGCTCCACGCCGCGGGCCAGCAGGTGGGCTATCTTGCAGGTGATCACGCGCGTCTTGCCCGACCCGGCGCCGGCTATCACCAGCTCGGGACCGTCGGTGTAGAGCACGGCGGCGCGTTGCGCGTCGTTGAGGCCTTGCAGATACTTGGGCTCGCTGTCGGTCATTTACCAGAATCGTTTGTTTTCGGCGGAATATTCAAATCCGGCATCGGCCATGCGCTGCACCAGCGCCTCGCGGTCGATGTCCAGGTCGTCGCACAGCTCGTCGAGCGACGCATAGCTGTCGCGCAGCTTCATGTTCAGAAAGCTCAGAAGCATGGCGGGGTCCTTGGGTAGTTCGTTCATATTGCAAATTTACAAAAAATCTTGCTTATGACGCCTCCCGCGCCACAAAAAATCATTAACTTTGTGCGACACTTGAAACACATCGCATTATGCTGTCGACAAAACAACTTTCCCAGGATATAGAGCAGCAGATAGCCTCGCTGCCCCTCCCCGAGCGTGCTCCGGGGCTGTACGAACCCGTGCGCTACGCGCTCGCCGCCGGCGGCAAGCGCCTGCGTCCGCTGCTGTGCCTCGAGGCCTGCCTGGCTTGCGGAGGCGACCCCGCCGAAGCCATGCCGGCCGCGCTGGCGCTGGAGATGTTCCACAATTTCACGCTCGTGCACGACGACATCATGGACGGTAGCGACACCCGCCGCGGCCGCCCCAGCGTGGCCGCCCGCTACGGCAGCAACCAGGCCATCCTCAGCGGCGACGCCATGCTCACGCTGGCCGCCTGTATCATCGCCGGCGTGCCGGCGCCGGTAGCGGCTGCCGTGGCCGGGGAGTTCAACGAGATGGCCCTGCGTGTCTACGAGGGCCAGCAGCTCGACACCGAGTTCGAGACCCGCAAGGATGTGACCGTCGACGAATACTTCGAGATGATAAGCCTCAAGACGGGCGCCCTGCTGGCTTCGGCCTGCCGCATCGGCGCCATGATAGCGGGCGCCCCGGAGGCTACCTGCCGCGCGCTCTACGACTACGGCATGGAGCTGGGCCTCGCTTTCCAGCTGCGCGACGACTGGCTCGACACTTTCGGCGACGCAGCCACCTTCGGCAAGCCCATCGGCGGTGACATCCTCAACGAAAAGGAGACATGGATGCTCATCACGGCCCGCCTCGACAGCTATGGCGAGCTCGACGCTATCCTGGCCGAAGACCTCGAGCCGGAAGAGAAAATCATGCAGGTGACCAGGCTGTTCAACCGCCTGAAGGTTGGCGAGCGCTGCGATGCTGCGGCAGCCGCCCACCACGCCAAGGCCCTCGAGGCGCTGGACCGCGCCGAGCTTAAGTGCCCGGAATACAAGGAGTTTTTCGTCGACACAGTCGACCGCATGGCTTCGCGAAAGATATGAGGCTTTTCGATACCCACACCCACCTCTATCTGCCCGAATTCGAGCCTGATGGAGGAGGCACGGCCGCCGTGGAGCGGGCTGTTGCCGCCGGCGTCGAGGCCATGCTCATGCCCAACGTGGACCTCTCTACCATCGGCCCGCTGCGCGCGCTGCAGGCGGCCTGCCCGGGGCGCGTGTATGTGGCCATGGGGCTGCACCCCACGGAGGTGAAGGAGACGTGGCGCGACGATGTGGCCGCGGCGCTCGAGGCTGTCCGGCCCGGCGACGTGGCCATTGGCGAGGTGGGCATGGACCTGTACTGGGACAAGACTTTCCGCGAGCAGCAGATGCAGGCCCTGGAGATGCAGGCCCGCTATGCCGTGGAGCACGGTCTCCCGCTTGTTATCCACTGCCGCGAGGCGCTCCCGGAGACCCTCGAGGTGCTCTCGGGGGTGCACGGCGCACGCGGCGTGATGCACAGCTTCGGAGGCACGGAGGCCGATGTCGACGCCGTGCGCCGCGCCCTGGGCGACGACTGGTACTTCGGCATCAACGGCATAGTCACCTTCAAGAACTGCCGCGTGGCCGATGCCATTCCGGCCATCACCGCATCGCGCCTGCTGCTCGAGACCGATTCGCCCTATCTTGCGCCGGTGCCCCACCGCGGCAAGCGCAACGAGAGCGCTTTCATCACGGCCACAGCCGCGCGCGTGGCCGAAGCCCTGGGCGTCACGCCTGACGCCGCCGCCGAAGTCACAACATCAAATGCACACACCTTTTTAAATATAAGATGAAAAAACTTCTTTCCATCCTTGCGGCAGCCGCCCTGGCCGTGCTTCCGGCCCTTGCCGAAAGCCAGGTCGACAAGCAGCGGCAGGCCGTAGCCGCCAACACCCTGATGTTTGAACTCGGGGGCACAAAATACACCCCCGAGCAGGTCGACAGCATCAACCGTCTCATCGCTGAGTACTACTACGACCAGTTTCGCAGCTTCCAGGACCCCGAGGCACCCTACTTCCTCTTCCTGAGCAAGGACGCGCAGCTGGCCATGGGCATCGGCGGCGTGGTGCGTATGCGCGGATGGTACGATATAGGCAACGTGATTCCTGCCAACGGTTTCGCCCCGTATCTCATCCCCATGGGCGAGGGCCGCGTCAACGACAAGCGCCTGGGTAGCACGCCGGCGGGCACGGCGCTGTACTTCCGGGTGCTCGGACGCAACAAGGTGCTGGGCCACTACCAGCTCTATATCGAGGGCAATTTCAACGGCTACAAAGGCGTGGGATTCCAGCTCAAGAAAGCCTATGCCGTGCTGCGCGACTTCACCATTGGCTACGCGGCCTCCACTTTCGGCGACCCCGCCGCGCAGGCCCCGGTGCTCGACGCCCAGGGTGCCAACAATAAGATTTCCAACACTTCCGTGCTGGTGCGCTACATGCGCAATATCAAGCATGGTTTCAGCGTGGCGGCATCCATCGAGGCGCCGTCGCCCCAGATTGGCGCCGACGGCACCAACACCGGCACCCTCGACAATGTGTGCCCCGACGGAGCTGCCTTCCTGCAGTATGCCTGGGGACCCACCTCGCACGTGCGCCTCAGCGGCACGGTGCGTTCGCTGGGCTACCGCGACCTCCTCACCGGCCGCAACCACCGGCAGGCCGGCTGGGGCCTGCTCCTGAGCGCCACCGGCCATCCCGCCGACCCCGTAACCGTCTACGCCACCCTCAACTACGGACGCGGCACCGCCAGCCTGGGCGGCGACCTCCTCTGCGGCAACTACGACCTCATCGACAACAGCGACGCGCCGGGCACCATGTATGCCCCCGCAGCCCTCGGCTATCACATCGGCCTNCAGTANAATTTCCGCCCCAACCTCTTCGTGAGCGCCTCCTTCAGCCAGTCGCGCCTGTATGTCGACCACCCCGTGGTAGGCACGGAATACAAATACGGCCTCTGGGCCTGCGGTAACCTCTTCTGGAACATCACCCCCCGCATCCAGACGGGCGTGGAATTCGACTGGGGCCTACGCTGCAACTTCGACGGCCACGCCCGCTCCGCCCGTCGCATCGGCGCTATGTGCCAGTTCTCCTTCTGACGCGGCTGCCGTCAGACACGATATAAAACGAGCAAGGGGGGTTCTCACGAATCCCCCTTGCGTCGTACACAATAGTGCAGATATTGATAAATGTCTATTCCATATTACTCATGAAAAGAAAGCAATCTTTTTGCTGATAATATTTTTATTTCCCACTGCAAAGGTATATAAAATTTTCATACCATGCAATACCGCATGAACACACACTTTCAGCCCTCGGCATCATAACTTGTAGTTAAAAATGCTTACGAATTTCAAAAATCGCCGAGTTTTTACTAATAAATTTACAATCTCAAAGTTTTTCGACGCGCTTTATTACTATTTGTAAGTGGAAAAATAATCAAAAATTGCGATATATTTAAAAACTATGTTGTAAAACATAACAATTCACTCATTTCAGACCACTTTTTTGTACATTTCGATACTTACAATCTGTAAGTGCCTCTGCCGCACGCCCAATGGCCCCGGGCCGCTGTAGGCATCCCGGAGCACGCCCCTTATCTATGGCTCCTCGCCTCAACGGATTGGCATTGCATTATGAGAAAACTCGCGCAGAGTATCCCGATAGGGCGTTGCCCTAAATCATAAAGGGGGAGAGAACGGGAAGTAAGGGCGGGAGGGCCGGGTTATCCCGCGGCGCACCATATTATATTGACGGAAAACCGGGCGGCATAGCTAAAAAGTATCAACCTCTGCATGGCCAGCGGCGTTAGCCGCGTCGGCACCGCCCCACCACCACGAGCTCCGCGTTTAGCGGGGCGTCTNNGCGCCATCTGTTGAACCCTTGATTCTGAAGACACCCCGCTANGCGGAGNTTTTTGTNNGGGTGCACGGCNGGCATGAACCTATGGCTGCGTGCCACTAAACGCGGCACTTACCATAGGCTAACTTTGGCACCCCGCTACGCTGAGTTTTCGCTACGCGGGGGCTGCGCACGTGGCTTCAGTACCATATATTTGTTCTATAGTAGGCGCAGAGTAATTGTTTATTAATTTGAAACTCAGATTATAAACCGCGTCTNCGACNNTCTTTTACCCCGATATGCAGCTCTTTCCATATTTCTCTGCGCCTCGGCGCGAGTTTTCCCCACAAATTTTCTACGGAGCGGAAAAAGCGGGGCGGCGGCAGGACTCACCTGCCGCCGCCCGGGTGTGTGGCGGAGAGTGTGCCGTCAGCCCATCACTACCTCTACGGTGTTGGTGGTGCCTTCGGGCTGTGCGGGCACTACGTTGCCGGGGAAGGGCACCCCGTTGATGAGCAGCGATTTCACGCCNTTGCTCACGTGGGTGGGGTTGGTNACCTTGATGNNGTAGTCGGCGCCACGGAAGCGGCGGTGCACTTCGTAGCNGTCCCACTCGGCGGGCACGCAGGGGTCNATCGTGAGGCCGGTGTAGCCCGGCTTGATGCCGAAGATGAACTGGGTGATGGCATACCAGTTCCAGGCGGCAGTGCCCGTGAGCCACGAGTTCTTGGCCTCGCCGGGGCGTGCGGCGTCTTTGCCGGCGGTCATCTGGCAGTACACATAGGGCTCCACCTTGTGCAGGTCGCTGCGGTCTTCGAGGTAGGCGGGGCATATCTTGCGGTAGTATTCCCAGGCGCGGTCGCCGCGTCCCAGCACGGTTTCGCCGATTATCACCCACGGGTTGTTGTGGGCGAAGATGCCGGCATTTTCTTTATAGCCGGCGGGGTAGGAGGAGATTTCGCCGTATTCCATCACATACTCGGTGAAGGCGGGGTTGTTCAGCACGATGCCGTGCTCGCAGTCGAGGCGCTCCTTCACGCTGTCGAGCGACTTCTCCACGAGGCCTTCTTCAAGGCCGATGCCGGCCATGGTGCACCAGCCCTGGCTTTCGATGAATATCTGGCCCTCCTTGTTGGTGTGGGAGCCCACGGGGCGGCCGTAGAAGTCGTAGGCGCGCAGGAACCACTCGCCGTCCCAGCCGTGCTCTTTCACGGCCTCGATCATGGCATCGACGTGGCTCATGGCGCGGTCGGCCTCCTCGTCCATGCCCAGGTGGCGGCACAGCTCGGCGTATTCGCGGCCGTAGATCACAAACTGGCCGGCTATCATCAGCGACTCGGCCCGGCTGCCCTCGGTCTTGTTTTCGGTGGTCTGGAACGATTCGTTGGGGTCCATCGAGAAGCAGTTGAGGTTGAGGCAGTCGTTCCAGTCGGCGCGNCCTATCAGGGGCAGCTTGTGGGGGCCCAGGTTGTTTATCACATGGTCGAAGCTCACGCGCAGGTGCTCCATGAGGCTCACCTCCGAGCCGGGCTGGTTGTCGAAAGGCACGGGCTCGTCGAGGATGGAGAAGTCGCCTGTCTCCTTGATATAGGCGATGGTGCCGAAAATCAGCCACATGGGGTCGTCGTTGAAGCCGCCGCCTATGTCGTTGTTGCCTCGCTTGGTCAGGGGTTGATACTGGTGGTAGCAGCCNCCGTCGGGGAACTGCGTGGAGGCGATGTCGATGATGCGCTCGCGGGCGCGCTCCGGAATCTGGTGCACGAAGCCCACGAGGTCCTGGTTGCTGTCGCGGAAGCCCATGCCGCGGCCTATGCCNCTCTCGAAGAACGANGCCGAGCGCGAGAAGCAGAAGGTGATCATGCACTGATACTGGTTCCAGATGTTCACCATGCGGTCGAGGCGCTCGTCGCCGGTCTTGACGCTGAAGCGGTCGAGCAGCTCGTCCCAGTAGGCGCGCAGGCGGTCGAAAGCCTTGTCTACCTTCTCCGGGGTGTCGAAGCGCTCCATCATGGCGCGCGCGGGCGTCTTGTTTATCACGCCCTTGCTCTCCCACTTCTCGTCCTGGGGATTCTCCACGTAGCCCAGCATGAAGATGAGGTCGCGGCTCTCGCCGGGCTGCAGCGTGAGTTCCATGTAGTGCGAGGCGATGGGCGACCAGCCGTGGGCCACCGAGTTGCGGGGCTTGCCTTCCATCACGGCGTCGGGCTCGTCGAAGCCGTTGTAGAGGCCTATGAAGGTCNCGCGGTCGGTGTCNAATCCGTCNNTGGGNNCGTTNACGCTGTAGAANGCGTAGTGGTCGCGGCGCTCCTTGTATTCGGTTTTGTGGTAGATTGTGGAGCCGTCCACCTCCACCTCGCCTGTGGAGAAGTTGCGCTGGAAGTTTTCCATGTCGGTGGCGGCGTTCCACAGACACCATTCGATGAACGAAAACAGTTTGAAGGTCTTGGGCGCATCGGTCTTGTTGGTGAGCGTGAGCTTCGTGATCTCGCAATGCTCGTCGAGGGGCACGAAGAAGAGCGCGCGGGCCTCCAGACCGTTTTTCTCGCCCTTCACTATGGTATAATTCATGCCGTGGCGGCACTCATAGGCATCGAGCGGCGTCTTCATGGGCTTCCATCCCGGGCTCCACACCGTGCCGCCGTCGTTGATGTAGAAATAGCGGCCGCCCGCATCCATGGGCACACCGTTGTAGCGGTAGCGGGTGAGACGGCGAAACTTGGCATCCTTGTAGAAACTGTAGCCGCCGGCAGTGTTGCTTATGAGCGAAAAGAAATCTTTGTTGCCCAGGTAGTTGATCCAGGGCCACGGCGTGCGCGGCTCCGTAATCACATACTCGCGGGCCTTATCGTCGAAATATCCGTACTTCATCGGTGCGTATCGCTTTAGTGTTTATTTTCTGCAAAGTTACACTATTTTTCCACACATCCGCCCCCCACACCCATAAAATATCACCACCAGCTCCTCTCTCTTCCAGATTTTTGCGGACGGCCCCCCTTTGGGGAACTACATGGAGGATAATCTGCGAACACGATAATTTGATTGTGTATAAACTCGCGCAGAGACGCAAAGGATTTTATAAGTGGCTGTGAATCAATAATGGTGAGCGTCGGAGACGCGACGTTCCTTAACCTCAGGTCGAGCACTGCGAGGCCTGAGGCCCCACGGAGCAAAGGCTGCTGCGCTTCGGAGATGCGCTGTTTTCTCAGACGACATTGTGTAACAACATCGCCTCTCTGAGTGCCCCGATAGGGTGCTAATTAGCGACCGGCACCTTAATCGTCAAGGCTTGACTACTGAATTGAACGTGCCGAGGCCGTTGTCGGCCGGAGCTTCATAAAGCATCGGTTCGTCGTGGTGCGTTTGTTTGCCTTTGCTGAACGAATACGTCAACGTGAGGGAAACAAGGTGGGCAAATGCCTTGATAGAACGGCTCTCTTTATATCGGAAATCGCGGTTCACTCCCGCGGTTGATTCATCCTGTCCGTAATAGCGGTAGGCGCACGTCAGCGAGAAATCTTTGATTTTATATCGCAAGCCGGCATAGGCCTGGGTGCTGTTGCGCTTGAACAGGGCGCCATCATACTGCTTGACAGGCGGATTGAACGATGCTGAAAATTCAACGTTGTCTTTGCTCACCGTTATGCCGCCGCCCACGCGCCACTGCCCGAGCGTATGGCGGCCGGAACTCGTGGAATTACGGAAATAGGAATAATCGACATAGGGGTGTAACTACAGCGAGGGGAGCACGTGCCATGAGGCAGACATGATAAACATATATTTGTAGCTGTAGCCGATGTTTTCGTTTCGTAGCACCTGCGTGTCGCCGTTGGTGGTCAGCGCCGGAGCAAACGGATGGTGGGCATATTCAGGCATCATCATCAAATATATTGAGTTCCTGCCATCAGGCGAATAGTAGCGAATGGACAGCAGGCCGCTGTGCTGCCTGAAGGGTTTCAACGACGGATTTCCTTCTGATATGAACCAGTTGTCAATATATGTAATGCTGTTGGCCATATTGCCAAGCGTGGCGGCGCAATTGCGCAAGGTATATGAAAGCTTTGCCGACCATCCGTTCAGCGGCCCCTTAGGTGCATTCCACATCGACGTGAAATTGAAGCCGGGGGATACATAGGTGTTTTTACCCTGCGATGTGACATCCTTAACCGTGCGCAGGCTCACGGACGGTATTAACATGAATCCATTCTTCATCCAGGCGTAGCGAACACTCGTGCTTGTACTATGCGACTCGGGATTGGATTCCGCTGCGCTACCTATCTGTTTCAATCTGTTGTAGCCGTATCGGAACGATGCCTCGAAATTGCCGTTTTTAACCGGCATGGAATAACTTGTGGTTGCGCCCAGCGCATAAGTCTTGTTGTCATTTCCGTAGGTAATGTCGTAGTTCAGAGCATCATGCGGAGGCTCGACACTGCGCATCAGAGCTCCGAGCGGCGCCGTCTCAAAGCCGGTGGCACTGGAGTGATGCCGGCATCGGAGTGATTGAGACGCCCTTGCATAAAGCAGGCCAGGAAATAGAAATTTAAAAAGAAATAAATACTGAATCCATGGAATTTAATAAGATACTTAAGAAAATATTCGGCGATCAGAGCGAACGCGCAGTGCGTCCTCTCTGGCAACGCCTCAACAATGAGATCAACCCGATCAGCGAGCAGCTCACTGAGATCAGCAATGATGAGCTCCGCGGACGCATCGACGTAATCCGCGACAATATCCGCAAGGAGAGCCAGGAGTATAAAGACCAGATGAGTGAAATCCGCAAGGAGATCGAGACTCTGGACTATGACAAGCGCGAACCTTACTGGAAGCGTATCGACGACCTCAAGGAGGAGATGT
>WFLX010067227.1_pt1 | contig 12809 bp, 15 predicted proteins | sample 4967041 | NCBI WGS metagenome assembly WFLX01 (sample SAMN12857096, study PRJNA449069) | gut metagenome | isolation source: stool from male and female vole | host: Microtus ochrogaster | place: USA:Florida | collected 2017 | reverse complement strand
ATCTACTCCCCGTTTATACGAACTTTATAGCGACGGAAAGTAACCTCAAGCTGATTCCTGCGGATACGTGGGTGGGCTTCGTCTAATTCATCGATGTTGGCGATTTTAGCAAGGTTGGCAATGAAGATGTCATTATTCGTGAATTCATTAGAGAAATAAAGCTTCATATTTTGTACCACTTCAGATTTAAAATTTGAAAGCTGTATTCCGTTGCGTAATTTGTAAATGATGGACGAGCCCATGCCACCAACTATATCTAGACGTGCTTTGCTTTCCCATTCCTTATTACCTATTCTTTTCCATGTTTCGGCATTAGTGTTTCGCCTTTGGTTGAGCTCCCTTTGGTAAATATAGTCGAAAGTTCCACGTTCAGGCGAGGTGCACATTGCTACATCAAACATTGAAGCCAAAATCACCAAACTGGCTACACCTTTTGAGTTTATCATCTTGGTCATGAAATCAACATCCTGCTGTACCATAAATTGATCAGCTCTTGACAGGAAGAAGACACCGTGACACGAACCGAGTTCCATATTGGTACGTTGTTCGCGCGACACAATCGGGTCGTTGATTCCCGGTGTATCAACAATCTTCAAGCCTTGAATGCGATTGTCGTTCAACAATATTCGTGTGCATTTGACAACCGAGGTATATTCGCCACTTGCTCCCACATAGCTGTTGAGAATTCCCCTAAGGTCACTAATGTGCTCGAACAGTATTTTATCAATGCCTGCACCAATTTTTCTCTTTGCTTTGGCACTTAATCTGCCGATAACTTCGTGTGCCGATTTACATTCTATGTTGATTGCCAAATCAATTTGTTTTTTGATGGCTTCTTCGGATTGTCCAGACATGCCGTCACGAATCTGACGTTCCATATTGCTGTAGGCATTATCAAGCCTCATCAACTCATTCCAATCTTCTTCTGAGAAGAATTCGGCTTCGAAACAATTATCTTCAGAATACTCGATTACAGTCAATCCTGCTGTCATTGGAGTAGGGGCTTCAGGCAGAATTTCTTCGCCATCAAATAACATCGCATTCAGAAACGATGATTTGCCAGCTTTCATCTGGCCGACAATGCCTATCTCGAGTGTGTCGTTGTCACCAAGAAGTTGCTTGCCAGAATTACGGANCTCCTCNAACTTTTGTTTGAGTTCGATGCGTTTGGTCTCAAAGTCTTCGTACTCAATTCTACTCAGTTCGCTNAANTTTNAGTCAAATTCCTTAACTAAGTTTTCAAATTCTTTTTGTNTCATAATATGGTTTGGTTTTAATAATTGTCTATTTTTTCTTTTAGCCAACTATAAAAATCTTTATTGTTAGCCAAATCTAGTAATTCATCGCCATTATTTAGGAAGTCGTCGCTGTCTGACAAAATCATCTCGCAGATGTCCTTGAAATGGTTTTTTACCGCCTCTTCGAAAGCATTGTAGCCTTCTCCATCTTTCCCGTCTCGATAATGTAGCAAATCGTGCTTACCTTTTATTAGATTTCTATGATCCATCAGAAATCGGACCATGGCATTATTGCCGTGTTTCACAGCCCATGTCAGTGGAGTGTACCCCTCATCGTTTGTATTTGTGAGATCAACACCTAGCACAAAGCACAGGACAAATTTGTCGAAGTCATCATCCTTTATTGCCTTAAATACATCGTACTGCTTTGTATGTATTTCACCAATAGGTACTTCACGANTTCGCTCTTTATAGGTATCAATAGCTTTATTTATTNTGCTGANTAGTTGTCGCTTGAACGTAGATAAATCTCTCTTAAGTTTTTCAATACTATCTATTTCTGTTCGTGCTTCTTTGATTGATTTATGGGTTTCGTCATATTGTTCCTTTCGAATTATGGAAAGTTGTCGTGCTAACTCGCTTGTGGTCTCAATTGCCTTGACGTTTTGCCATCTGTCATATTGTTCCCTGCTGATTCCTACTTTTTCTTGAACCCACTTCTTTTTCAATACTATCAGCTCATCGTAATATTTCAGTTCTAAGTCAAATAATTCAGAAACAGTATTTATGCCATTTTGTTCAATTGGCATTTTTTTCTTCTCCCTACGTATTTTCTTGAATATGCTGGTCAAAGAGGAACGGGTTGGAGAGTACAACTCTTCGTTTTCGCTCCCCATTGCTATAACGCCTAGCAATCTTCCACCTAAATTATTTTTGGCAGTTCTATATACTTTGTCTGTGACACTTCGAAAGTCGGCATGCAAGTTCCCTTTGGTGACGAGTATTAATACTTTTTTCTTGCCGAACTTTTCGATTTCGTTAGTATCGGTTGTACTTAGTTCTCCAGCGCCTGCCGAAACAAGCCAAAATACAACATCAGCTATTGATAACTTATCGATAAGATCTCTACCAGTATAACGAGCTCTTTCTACATGGTTCTGACCATTGTAACCAGGAGAATCAATAAAAGCGATGTCAACAATTTTCTTTTTGTCTTGTGGTGTTGGCACTTCGATATATATTTTGGAGAGCGATGAGGCAATAGCGTTGCTGATTAAACGGCTATCATCGTCATTACCAAATCTTATCGCATTTATGACATCTTCGTTGAGCAATACAACAGAATTCGCTTTGTTAACGCCCTTTACTGCTACTTGGGTGCCCGGTTTTCCACAATAAACAAATGTGGTGTTGGATGTTGTCTCATTAGTATCTTCAGGAAGTAATCTCTTCCCGATAAGGTGATTGATGAAATAGGACTTACCAGAACTGGTTCCGCCTGCAACAGCAATTTGTGCTAAACATTGATGGCTCCGAGATTGCAGTTCTATGGCGATGTCATCGAGCCTCTCTTGTAACTTGTATTTAAAATCCTCGTCAAAGAAACTACGACGGTTTCTATCGAAAAAACTAAACCAATCGGAATCTTGTTCGGTCAACGGTTCAAAAAGGAAATCGTCAATCTTCTTTTTGTATACTTTTATGTCACTGCCATCTTGTGCCAGACTGATGTCTGACACAAGACGCAATGCATATGAGGGCAAAGTGTATGGATTAATTTTCAGTATAACACTCATTTTTTATTTGTTCTGCAAGAGTTGTTAACTTACCAAGAGCTATGTCAAGCGAAGCTAAAGCAGTTTCGCGTTCCGACACGTCTTGCTCGGCTTGAGCTTGCATATCCTCGAGAGTTTTTTGTGCTTGATACAGTCGTGACATAACCATAGACTGGACATAATCATCTATCCGTTTTTGGTTGTCCGTAACAACTGCAAGGACCTTTGGTTCAAGTTGAGCAAGGAAAGGTTGCATGAGATCTTTTTCAATTCTTTGTCTAATCAAATCATCTTGAGTCTGGCCACCGAATACTGACCTGAACCAATCTACAACACCCTCAATGATAGAAATTATTGTCGGTAACAATTCAAGAATTTCGCGAGCTAATTCCAGATAATCTTCCGGCAATTGATCAATGTATTGTTCAGAAGCAGAAACAAAATCGCTTACCCAATCTTTGATGACGATGGCATCGACTAAGTTACCGAGAATTGCGCTAAGTTCTTCGTCCAAGGCATTGATGTATTGCTCGTTTTCTTTGCTTATCAATCGTGATAGTTCAGGTCTTACAAGGCTTAATAACCATGTTTGAATTGTATCAACACTCTCACGGGCTTTAATAAGAAGAGTCAATTCATTAGAATGATTGGCGAGTAACGTGTTGATCGCAAGCATTATATCCTGAGTAGACTCAGCCGGGGTCTGCCTTGCGTCTGTTTCATTGCCTGTTTCAGCATTAGCAAGAAGTTCAGCAACTTTATCTCTCAAATCACTAACCTGTGCGGTTGCATTATCAAGACCAAGTTTTTGAAGTCGAATAGAATCATTGATATAACTTATTGCACTATTCACGATGGATTTTGCTAGATTNCTGACTCTAGTTATNGCCAGATCATCTGCATTGATTTGNTTNNGATNATTGGCAACAACCGNGCAGTTGGTTCTGGAAGCTATCTTTACGATAGGATTCTCGAACCCAAGCAATTCAAGATCGTTCTTTACTTGTTTACAAACTGCTTCGTTACTCTCGGCAGTGAACAATTCGCTCTTTGTTAAGATGACAGGTGGGTTAAGACCATATGCTCTGAGCTCTCGCATAAAGAAACCGGAGCTGCGCGGTAGTGAGCCGGCATTAGCCGAAAGCAACATGACAAATAACGTGCCATTGCAAAGATAATTTGCAATAGCTTTGTTGTGCTGTTCAATGCCGCTATCTATACCAGGCATATCAACGAGGACAATACCGCATTCGCTCAAACTTCTGATAAATTCGCTGTCGACGAACACATGGGCGACATCGCCCGGTTCGGTGTCAATGATTCCCAATCGGTCTATGGCGTACTCACCTATGAGGCGACCTTCGCGATAGAGTTCAATACGCTCATTCTTGTCCCCGCGCAATTCGGCGCAAATGGCAGTCGTAGGATCGGTGTCAACTGGCAAAATGTCACGCCCCATCAATGCGTTGAGCATGCTGCTCTTTCCGGCACTCGTTATTCCAACGAATGGAATCTTAATTNCCCTGGCTTCGTTAACACCGTTCTTAAACAATTCGATGTCCTTCAACAAGGCAGCCCCTGCTCCATCTGCCAGCAGCCCCTCGGTTATCAAGGGTACTTGCAGGACTTTTTCTTGTAGTTGTTCCAGTTTTTCCATTTTATTAAATGATTTTTTAATTATAAAAAAATTATTACTTAATTCCATAACTTACAAGCTCTCAATTTGTTGTAATTCATATTGTGCCTGTATTAGTTGACGCTCATACATATGCTTTAACTCCAATTGAGAACTATAGGCTGTATGAGAAGAAACATCCATTCCTTTTAACTGCCACATACGTTGATTCCATTCCTCCTTTTCAATCTTTGCCTGCAAATCACTGATGGTACGTCGCAACGTTTCTATTTTTCTTTGCCTACTCATTTCTGGATTTGGCATCTGAACATTGACATAAATTTGATTTGCGAGATTACTTCCCTGACGAATTGGAACATAGCAAGTCTGGCAAACGCCCGTTCCGTTACACGTCCTGCACTTTGATACCGTATGTGTGCGATGGTCTGTGATAGTACCATTCCCATTGCATTTTATACAACGATGACTGCCATGACATTCCGGGCATTCTCCACGTTTATAAATCTTCAGTTCTAAGTCCCAACGTTTCTTTATCTTGTCATTCTTATCAAGGATAGCAAAGTAATCACCTTGGCACCAATCCCAACCGCAGGTGTCATAATTGAAGGTAAAAGACTCGTTTGGCTTTAGTTTCAATTGCCGACGTATTTGCGTAGGGGTTTGTCCTGTACTATCGATGATAGCACAGTCAAATGTCTCCCTTTGAAACATATTGCTGCAGGTCAATGTAAAAGAGATTGCTCTTGTGCCACCTTGATGCAGGGAATTGAACCAAGAAAATGAACCTCTGAAACTCATAAGCAAATTCTATTTGAAACCATTACCAATACCCGTTGGACCGCCACCGCCTCGATACTGACGATAAGGAATATCACAACGCTGGCATGTGCCAGTACCGCCACAGGCATCGCATGTCTTGAAATTCCAAATTTGCCCTTTAGGATAAATAAATCCCTCACCGTTGCATTTTTTGCATTTGTGTGTACCATGACAATCTGGACATTCGCCAGGTCTATATTCTTTGAGATTCAGTTCCCATTTCTTGACTATCTTATCGTTCTTGCCGAGTATGGCAAAGAAATCGTGTTGATGCCAAGTCCAATCAACAGTGTCAAGGTCGAATCGGTAGGAGCGACCGGCCTTGAATGTTTGGTCTCGGAAATAGAATGGCTGTTGCCCGAACTCATCAGAAATCATGCAGTCTACTGTAGTACTCCCAAACCAATCGGTGTTTTTTAGTACGAAAGAGTAGAGAATTGTATTGGCAATCCTCTTTTGAGGAACTCGTTCAAATTTTCCACTAAAGCTCATACTCTTTGGTCTTCTNGTTTCATAATTGTGAATTCATCCATNGACNTTGCCCAACTTGCNAGCGTCTCGTCTACCTTCCGTGCAATTTCAGGCGTTACGGCCTTCTTTATCTTATTATAAGCATATAGAAGGCTGCATTATCAAGATAGCCAAGAACACCATAGTCCTCCTTGGGAAGGAAATTATTGGGAAGGAATTGATATGCTAACGCCGCGCCTATTAGCATTTTCTTCATTTTGGATGTTTTCTCATCCATCATGACGAAGTAAAGTTCCAGCATCATGCGAGTAGTTTCTTTACTTACTTTACTAGCTTGCTTCTTTATATAATCCAAGCCAAGTCCTGCATTGTTTATGATTTTATCATAATCAATGTTCTTAAAGAAGCGAGCAACATCTGTAATGGGGTTATTTTCTTTCATGCTTGTTTCTTTTATTGTATCCTTTCTTGTGGTTCTATAATAATGCCATTTACAATAATTATTAGACAACTCCTCTTTTTCTATCAAAAATGGTCTGAAAGTTCGGATTGTGGGGCTGTGGATTGTCTATCATGTCTGGCGTAAGCGTTTTATATAACGCAGAAAGTCCTACAACGTCTGTCTGGAGGCAGAACATTGAGGACTTTCTTAAATATCCCTGTAGTCCATTACGGATTCCTATGTCATTTAACGCAAATGGAACATCCATATTTGCTCTTTTGCTTTACGTTAGTACTCTCATTAATGACAAAACCAGCACAAACTCCTGCACAAAAAGAAAGCGCAGACTCTCGCCATATCTCTTACCAGGTTCAGCACGACCCCAAGTAACTTACGGATGAAGCCCACGCTTTTATAGCGCAGCTCCAACAGTTACTTGGTTTTGCTCTTTGGGTTCTCGTTCGAGGTGCTGATTCGGTAAGAGAATTTGAGCAAATATGATAGCGTCACGTTTGGGCACAATATGCCTACTATAAACGCCGTTGCAAATTTAGCAAAAATTCCTCAAACAACTGCAAGTAATTTGAAAAAACTATGAGTTTGATTGCAATATTTTATAATTTTTTGCACTTAGCATGGCAAAACGACCCCAGAACAACACTTAAAATTGTCGTTATTTGACAAATTACATTGTATTATGTGCCACCTTGAATGATTCGACCACATGGAAAGAATTATCGTATGTACGCTAATTCTAATCGTAGCATCGGGAATGCAATTATATATCTGCATCCCTGATGTTGTTTCTGTACCAGTTCGTTATAGGAAGCCCAAAGACTGCCTGCCGAGAAGAAGTCTTGCCGTCTTCGGCTTTCTCACATCTTCCGTTATTCCTTGTCGGTCGTCTCACTTGATAGCCACCATGTGCGGTGTAGCAGACACCCGGTCTGTTTGCCACATTCGAGCATAGCACTCGGTAATTTTCGTTGATGCTCCTTGGCGATTGCTGAGGGACATTCTTCGTTTCTGCTCATGGCTGACTGCTATTCCTCGCCATCTTCGCTCTCTTACGACATTCCTAATAGTGCCATTACACGATGTTTCTTTTGGCTAACCTCCTTGCTTTTCACTCCTGTCACCGAGTGTGTTCTTATTCCGACTCCTTCACGTCTGANTTTTCCNGNCGAAGTGANTACAATTACTTTTTCCGTCNCAAAGTTAGTGCNNGCCGTATTCNGCAAGTACCAGATGCCTTATTCCCTTGAATTTTTTCAAAAACTTTTTGCCGTCTGTGCCAGCCTGACAAAAACTTTTCACGGCCCAGGGGTGAAATAATTCGGTAATTTCTTGCATTCCAGACTTCCCTTGCTAACTCTTGNTGGCAACGTAAAAAATAAANGTTTCACTTCTAAAAATTCAAGACAATGAAAAAGATCNAGAACAACTTCGCAGTAACAGGTTTCGTAGGCAAGGATGCAGAAATCCGTCAGTTCACAACCGCTTCAGTAGCACGCTTCTCTCTAGCTATCGCCCGCAACGAGAAGAACGGTGAGGAAGAAAACCGCGTGTCCGCTTTCATGAACATCGAAGCATGGCGCAAGAACGAGAACGCCGANTCTTTCGGCAAGCGCANCAAGGGCACGATGATTACCGTGGAGGGCTACTTCAAGCCCGAAGAGTGGACAGACAAGGAAGGTGTCAAGCACAACCGCACCACCCTGGTGGCCACCAAGTTCTATGAGACTCCCGATAAGGAGGAAGAAGCTCCTAAGAAGGAGGTGAAAAAGACAGCGAAGAAGGCGAAATAAGCCTTCTTCCTCCTGCGGCAGGCAGTCTTCGGACTGCTTGCTTCCCGAATAAAGGGAAAAGAAATCAGATTAGATTATTCACATTCAAAACATTCAACATTATGATTTACACTCACACCATCGGACGCATCNGCAAGGATTGCCAGGTCATNACAGNAGCACACGGAACATTCATGGCAGTGGACATCGCCGNNGACGACTACGCCAAAGGGCAGAACATCACTACATGGGTAAGGGTACGCAGCAGCAGGGAGAACCACATCCTATTGGCTGAATACCTCACCAAGGGCAGACTCATTCTCGTGGAGGGAACTATCTCCACATCACTCTGGACGGAGAGAGACACGTGCAGATTGCCATCAACGCTGACAGCATCGCTTTCGTGAACGCAGGGAAGAAAGACGAACAGACTGCCGACCCGAAGAAGGCAGCGAAGAAAGGTGTAAAGGCTAAGAAGAACGATGCCCAGCCACCGAAGGACGCTCCAGAGGCAAAAGCGGATGATTTACCATTCTAATGTTTAACAACCTAATCACATCAGATTATGAGATACGCAAGACTATTCGTTCCCTATCGTGGATATTGGGACATCCAAGTGGACATGAGCAGCGTCTGTGGTGGCTACCACGGCTATCAGTACGACTGCACCGTAATAGGCAGTGNAGCAGTTANCACCTGCTACAGAGACGAGTTCGAGTTTGTAGACTNAACACTTGAACATCATGGAATGGTATATCGTTTATGCTAAATTTGANGNCTGNAAGGGCTTTAGGGCTTTTGACCTCAACGAGGGAAGGCAAGTCGGAAATCTGATTTACGCTTCTCTGTTGGAGAATACAGAGGAGACAAGGGGCAAATTGCAGAAGTTGGCAGACCTCAACAAGGAGTGTCACCTCATTCTCCAGTTGCGAAGGAAGAACAAGGTTTGTTTCCAGACAAGATAGCGGTTCGGTTCTATCAGATGGGAGGCAGTCAACAATGGCTGCCTCTCTTTTACCGGCGGCAAGAGCCGAAAGACAACGGCTCTTGCCCTATAATGACTATGCCATCGGCACCTCGTTCCTCGCTCCTGCTTTCAAGACCTTCAATGTCTTAGCAATCAATATGGTCTAAAAGATAATTCCAGAAATCATTGAATTATCCTATCAAAACCTCATTGGTTGATGTTTGTGCATAAGACAGCATCATGTCCTTAAATGGAAAACAGGTCGTCCATGGTTACTTCATTCTGTATCATGTTGGAGTAATTGTTATGTGCAATGCCATTTGTCGTAACCATGATGATATGCAGCGTACGCTTGTCTTTTGACAGCTCCTGGTATGCTTCAAGCTTATTTTGTAGGTTTGACGCATATTCCCTGTCGATGGTGAAGACATTATTATAGTGCTTCATCTCGCATAGGTCTGTAAATCCGTCGGCACGCTGTATCACAAGGTCTATCTGTGCTCCGCGTCTCTCATCTGTGCCACGTGTGAACCACGAGCACACGTTTGTCTGGACACCGGCGATGCCAAGTGCTGCCTTAATCTGCGGAACGTGCTGAAGGCATACACGTTCAAAGGCATGTCCCTTCCAAGCATTGTGCGATGTGGACATGAAGGTGTTTGCCCAATAATGCTCATCGCTGAAGGCATTCTTCTTGATACATAGGTAATAGAAGAGGGTGTAGTTGTCAATCAGCTGATAAAGAACGTTGGACTCGGCTGTGTCGGCGGAAGCAAAGCGGCGGATGAAGCCACACTCTTCCAACTCTTCCAAAATCGTGGAGAAAGTGCCTCCGTCGGAGAGTTTACTTTGGCGCAGGATGTCCTCTCTGGTCATTCCTGTCTTTCGCCCATCGCTCAGACATTCTATTACTTTGAGGTAATTCTCCGGACGTTTGAACAAGACGGCATAAAGTGCTTCAAACTCATCACGCAGCTGGGCCGTTTCTGTGAAGAACAGCTGGTCAACGTTCTGGGCTACGCTCAGGCCTTTTTTCAGGAAACTCCAGTAGTAGGGTATGCCACCAAGAATCATGTAGAGTTCCAACACGTCTTTCCGGCCAAGAGCAAGATTGGCACTCTTGGCGAAGAGTTCGCATTCGTGAAGCGTGAAGGGTACGAGTTTAATGCGGTTGGTCAGTCGCCCACGAAGACCGCCCTTGTCCTTCAAGAGCTTCTTGCTGATCCATGAGGTAGCGCTTCCGCACACAATCAGCACGATGTCTTTTTCCCGCCGTGCCGTGGCCCAACCGTTCCAGAAGTTTTCCAAGGCACCGATAAGGTTCCCTTTGGGAGTGTCCATCCACGGAAGTTCGTCGATGAACAGAATCTTCTTGCCTGCTGGAGCTTTGTTGATAAGTTGTTTCAACAATTCAAAGGCATCAATCCATGTCTTTGGTATGGCGCACTTCATGCCAGCCGCCACTAAAGAGTTGCGGAATGCTGTCAGTTGCTGGCGAAGCGTTCCTTTGGAAACGCCTGTGTGCTGAAAGCAGAACTGGTAATTAAACGTTTCCCTGACAAGATATGTCTTGCCTACACGCCGTCTGCCATAGACGGCACAGAACTGCGACTCCTCTTTGTCAAGAAGCCCCAACAACTCACGCTGTTCTTTTTCACGCCCGATGATCATAATGACTACACTTTATTAAATCCGCTGCAAATATAGCAAAAAAGTTTCTATAATCAGCGGATTTATATGTTTTTTTTTGATTTTCCGCTGAAAATAGCACGTTTTTATCAAAATCATTTCCTGCCATCTATCTCGGCTTGACGTGATATGGGAATCATTTTTCTGCGAAGTTACCTTGGAGCTGTCAAACTGCAAGGCGTGTCTTGTGAACAATCTTCCTTTGGCCACAGGCTAAAGAGTATTCTTCACACCAGTCTTGCCTTATTTGACCTCTCCGCACTTCTGAAAGCAGAAAAATCTTCCCATCACATCAGCCGATAAAGGCTTTGATAAAAGGGAAATAAAAATTTTTAGCAATATGAAGAGAACGACTTACACAAACAGATTGATGACGCTTCAGCTGAAAAAGGCTCTACGCAGTTATCCACTGTACTCACAGGACGCAAAGAAGAAAGACGCAGTATGTGTCGCAGTATTCCGCATCTGGTGCATCCGCTGGTACATCTTCGAAGGCCAGAGGGAGGGCTATGGCTATACGCTCTATGGCATTGTGATTGGGCTGCAAGAAACGGAGTATGGCTATTTCTCTGTGAACGAAATGGCAAGTATCAAAGTAGATGCAAGTGACTTGGGATTGGGGCTGTTGCAAGTGGAACAGGACAAGAAATTCAAACCTTGCTCCTTGGCAGAGATTAACGACCCCGAACTGCAAGCGTTCCTCTCCCGTCTCTATGACAAAGATGAGAAGTAATAATGTATAACCCTATAAAATATATCGACTATGAAGATTATCGTAATGAACAGCACAGACTTGCGCATCGAGGTGTTAAACGTTGCCGACAACATGTTGGAGGACGACATCGAGCTGTTCCTCGTAGAGCATGGCTACTCACTGAACAACATTTCGTGGATGGCTGCCCCCATCGACTATGTACCCGTGCAGTTCCATGACTATGGCATCTGTCAGACTGATGGTGAGGAAATACACGTCTGCCGCAAAGCCAGGTTGAAAGACTTTTCCATCTATGACAGTGTGCAGGAGGTAAAGAACCGTGAACAGGATGAACTTCGTCAAACACTCCGACTGTATGGCGACAAGGTGGATGGTGGTTACGAGTATCATTTTGAAGGGGAATGCCCTATCATCGCTGCCTACGATTGGGACGAGCCTTGCGACGTGGTTATCCTTGCAGTAAAGGTGGACGAGGACGGAGATATAACGCTAATCGGTGATGAGAAGAACGACCGTGGGAATGAGCATGAGATTGAAGTGGACGAGGTTTTCGCCGGACACCTTGATTTCGTGACCTCTTCCATCGGTGGAAAGTAATAACGACCAGTGTGTGGGTGGTGGGTGACTGCCACCTACACCATATTATATTTTAGAAATATGAAGCAGATATTTGTTGTTTATGAGCGCGATGCCTGGCATACCCTCGCAAACAGGGAGTGCGCCGGGGTGTTCACCAGCAAACGTGCCGCCGTGAATGCCATCGTGAAGAACCACCGCATTGAGTTGGAAGATTTCTTTGACGAGGACGAGATAGAAAATACCTCCAAGCGAGTGTTGGAAGCCGAAGCAAGGCGCAGACTCCGCAAGGAGTTGGAGTTTGCCTACCAGACACAGGGCTATGAGACCAACTATGAGATTGAGGTGTGGAACATCAATGAATGGTATCTGACAAAGTATTAAGCGATATGACGAACAAGCAGAGAAAAACAATGATTGAGCGGTGGGTCACAGAGATAAACCCGAAAGCCATACTTCGTGCAGCCGATGCCCGATGCGGAGCAAGGTATGCCGTTTATGTCATTCCCTCTCCTGGAGAGTTCGGGACAAGATGCACAGACTACATGCCATTGGAGCAGTTGGAACAATACCTCTTAGGGGTGTTCTATGCTGATGAGTTCAACAGTCTGATGGGCAAAAAGAAATGAATTGCAGACAGCTCTTCAAGCATCAACAATGGCTTGAAGGGCTGTGTACATTTGCGCTGGAAAAT
>WFLX010011999.1_pt1 | contig 12810 bp, 11 predicted proteins | sample 4967041 | NCBI WGS metagenome assembly WFLX01 (sample SAMN12857096, study PRJNA449069) | gut metagenome | isolation source: stool from male and female vole | host: Microtus ochrogaster | place: USA:Florida | collected 2017 | reverse complement strand
CGGCCGATAATCTCGGGGATGAGGCCGAATGACTTCAGGTCCTGGGGCATGACATAGCGCATGAGGTTCTCGCGCTGCTCCTTCTTGGAGGTGGAGTCGTGGCCGTAGCCCACGACATGCGTGTTGAGGCGCGAGGCGATTTTGCGCTCGATGCCGTCAAAGGCGCCGCCGCAGATGAAGAGTATGTTCTTCGTATCCACAGGGATAAGCTTCTGCTCCGGATGCTTGCGCCCTCCGTTGGGGGGCACGAGCACCGTGGAGCCCTCCAGGAGCTTGAGCAGCCCCTGCTGCACGCCCTCGCCGCTGACATCGCGCGTGATCGAGGGGTTGTCGCTCTTTCGGGCTATCTTGTCAATCTCATCGATGAAGACGATGCCGCGCTCGGCGCGCTCCACGTCATAGTCGCAGGCCTGGAGCAGGCGCGTGAGCAGGCTCTCGATATCCTCGCCGACATATCCGGCCTCTGTGAGCACCGTGGCGTCCACGATGGTGAAGGGGACGTCGAGCAACTTGGCGATGGTCTTTGCCAGCAGGGTCTTGCCCGTGCCGGTAGGGCCGACCATGATGATGTTGCTCTTCTCCAGCTCGACATCATCGGTGTCAGCCTTGAGGATTGCCTCGGGCTTCTTCGAAGCCGCAGCAGCCTTGGCCGCTTTGGCCTTGTTCTCCTCCATTCGCGCTATGCGCTTGTAGTGGTTGTAGACCGCCACGGAGAGATACTTCTTGGCCTCTTCCTGGCCGATGATATAGTTGTCAAGGAATTCCTTGATCTCCTTAGGCTTAGGAATCTCGTGGCTGACCTTGTGGGAGCCGCGCGAGCGGGCCGCCATTTCGGTGTCACGGGCCTGGTCGATATATGATATGCAGTCTGTGCAGAGCGTCAGCCCGTCAAGCACCCTCACCACGGGGGCCTCGGGCGAGTCGGGGCGGCCGCACATCATGCAGTTGCCGTTATTTGTACGTCTGGTTGCCATTATTACTTGTTATCTTTCTCTTTGCGGCCGTTGACCAGTATGCGGTCGATCATGCCATATTCCTTAGCCTCGCGGGCGATCATCCAGTAGTCGCGGTCAGAATCGGCCTCGACTTTCTCAAAGGGCTGGCCCGAGTGGTCGGAGATGATGCGGTAGAGCTCCTCTTTGAGCTTGAGGATCTCGCGGGCTGTGATTTCTATGTCACTGGCCTGGCCCTGGATGCCTCCCATCGGCTGATGAATCATGACACGGCTGTGGGGGAGGGCGAAGCGCTTGCCCTTCTCTCCGGCCACGAGGAGTACGGCTGCCATCGACGCGGCCATGCCGGTGCAGATGGTCGACACGTCGGAGTTGACATACTGCATGGTGTCATAGATGCCGAGTCCGGCATAGACGGAGCCGCCGGGGGAGTTGATATAGAGGGATATGTCCTTGTCGGGATCCACGGAGTCAAGGTAGAGCAGCTGAGCCTGGATGATGTTGGCGCTCTGGTCGCTCACCTGGGTGCCCAGGAAGATGATGCGGTCCATCATGAGGCGCGAGAACACGTCCATCTGGGTGACGTTGAGCTGGCGCTCCTCAAGGATGTAGGGGTTCATATAGTCGGCTGTGGGAGCCACGATGCCGCTTGCTGACGCCTGCGCGCCGGTGTATTTCGCATACCCGTCAAGGGTGTTGCCGCTGATGCCGAGATGATTTACGGCGAAATTTCTAAAATCGTTCTTCATACTGTATTTATAATAATCCTTTGGCGCTTAATGTTCAAACGCCGTGCCAAAAATGAGGTTCAAACGCCGTGCCAAAAATGCACGTTTGCCCGCAGCCGGGAGCGGTTGCGGGCAAACGGTCAATGTTATCGCCTGATCCGACGCCTCACGTTGCCCCCCTCTCTTAAATTTATTATGTCTCAGGGGAGGCAGAGGCCGGGGGACGACGCGCGCGGGCCTTACTCAGCCTCGGCGGCGGGAGCGAAGAGGGCGTTGAACTCCTCAACGCTGACATCCTTGGTGTCGGTCGTCACAGCGTTGCGGATGGCGTCATAGAGGTTGATGTCGACAGCCTGGCTGACGAGCTGGTTGTGGAAGCGCTTGTCGGCCATGATCTCGCCGGCATACTTCTCCAGCACCTCGGTGGGCACGCTTGCCATGCCATACTGTGCGAACTGCTGCTGAGCCAGGGCAATGGCGAGGTTCTTGAGGTCCTCCTCGGTCACCTTCACCTCCAGCTGGCGGGCTACGGCGTCGCGGATGAGCTCCCACTCAAACTGGGGGAGCATGGCGGCATACTGCTCATCGATATTCTCATCGTTGAGGGCCTCGTTCTGCTGCTTGAGGTAGTCCTTAAGCACCGCGTCGGGGAGCTGGAGCTTGCCAACGGCCTTGAGGATGGCATCCTTGGCGTCGATGCTGAAACGATAGTTGGCATCGCGTGTCAGACCTTCGCGGATGACGTCGCGCAGAGCCTTGTCATACTCCTCCTCGTCATGCACCTTGTCGGGGCCGAAGACGGCGTTATAAAACTCCGCGTTATGCTCGGCGGGCTTGAGGACGATGATCTCCTTGATGTCGAAACGGAAGTCGCCGTGGTGCTCGCCGGCCTTCTCCTTGTCGATATGGAGCATGGAGCCGAGCTCGGTCTCATTGCCGTCGCAGGTGGCAGCGGGGTTGAAGGTGAAGCTGTCGCCTACCTTCTTGCCCATGAAGATCTGCTTCTGGNCATCGCTCTTGAAATACNCGGGGGCTACGATGCCATCCTCCACCACGATGCCCNCAGCCTTGGGCTCGCCATCGGGGCCGNGCTCGGTGATGACACCCTTGNCGNGTGCGGTGGCGTCTACCTCCTCGCCCTTCTNCTGCTTNCCGAAGCGGCGGCGCAGAGCCTTGTCCTGAGTGTCCATCATCTCGTCGGAGATGCGGATCTCATAGTAGGGGATGTGCATATCCTTGTTGACGTGCGTGTCAAACTCGGGCGCAAGGCCGAGCTTGAAGGTGAAAGTGAAGTCCTTGTTGTTGATGTCGAACTCCTCGTTCTTCACAGCCACGGGGTTGCCGAGCACGGGGAGCTTCTGCTCCTTGATGTAGTCGGAGAGGGCGTTGGCCACGACATTATTGATGGCGTCAAACTTCACAGCCTGGCCATACTTCTTCTGGAGAAGGCCTGCGGGCACATGGCCGGGGCGGAAACCGGGCTCCTTATGCTTCTTGCCGATTTCCTTAAGCTGCTTCTTCACCTCATCGGCGTAATCGTTCTCATCAATCGTGATGACCACCTGGCCGTTCACGTCGTCAAGTTTCTCGTAATTTACGTTCATTTTTTTATAATGCTATTTTTATCTTGCTGTCTTCAGGCCCCATATCTTGATTTTTGTGAGATGGCGCCTTGGTTTTCAGTCCACAGCCGCCGCGCCTCTGAGGGGGCGTGACGGCACGCAAGCGGCTCCGGCGGCACGCGCCGGGGCCTTTTACCGTGCAAATTTAGTGATTTTATCTCGTTCCGCCAAGAAAACGGCGTATTTTAAGCCCCCGGCTTATAAAATTTACAAGTCGGGTCCGGGGCTTTATGCGCCGTAGAACACGCTGAAGACCTTGACCGTGTCAAGATGGTCGCTCACTCCGGCCGTCTCGCGGGCCGAGTGCATGGCCCAGATGGCACATCCCATGTCCACGCCGCGCAGGGGCAGCTGTCCGGTCAGTATGTTGCCCAAGGTGCTTCCTCCGGCCACATCGGAATGGTTGACGAAAGTCTGGCATTTCACACCGGCCTTCTCGCAGAGCATGCGGAACACCGCCGCGCTCTGCGCGTCGGTCATGTACTTGCAGTTGGCATTGATTTTGATCACCGGCCCTCCGCCGATGACGGGATGGTTGGTCGGATCATACTTGTCGTTGTAGTTGGGATGCCACGCATGAGCGTCATCAGCCGAGATCATGAAACTGGCGGCAACGGCGCGGTGCAGGCTCTCCCCTGATGCGCCCCCGCTCCGCGTCCCTGATACGACACGCTCCATCACTGAGCGCAGCCAGGGCGAGTGAGCCCCCTGCTTTGTGCCGCTACCCGTCTCCTCATTGTCAAAGACGGCCATGACGCGCGTGGCCTCAGCAGGCCTGTCGCAGGTGGCGAGCAGAGCCTCAAGAGAGGCGAAAGCCATGGAGAGGTCATCTATGCGGCCGCTTTGGAAATACTCTTCATCCGCGCCCACAAGGCCGCTCTTCTCGCAGGGATAGAGGCATAGCTCATAGTCAAGCACCGCTTCGGGCGAGACGTTGAGCTCATCGGCCAGCAGGCTTTTCACGAATCCCCCGNGCGAGCGCATCTCCTCGAGCTGCTCTTTNGTGAAGTATCCCACTACGGGCTTCATGTCCTTCTGCACGCTCAGGGCGTTGCCCTCGTTGACGCTGCGGTTGAAATGGATGGCCAAGTGAGGTATGGTGGCAATCGCGCGCTTCACATCCACCAACCGCTCCTCGGGACGGAAAGGGTCATCGGTGCGCAGCATCACGCGCCCGGCGAAGGAAAGGGGACGGTCAAACCAGGTGTAAAGGATACCGCCGCCATATTTCTCGACGTTCAGGCTCACCACTCCGCCGTCGCCTTCGATTTCCGGGTTGGGCTTGATTTTGAAGCAGGGGCTGTCGCTGTGGGAGGAGATGATGCGGAATCCGGCCTCGGAGGCCGGAGCCGAGCCGCATACGAAGGCGCACACGGCCGAGGAGTTCTTGACGGTGTAATATTTCCCGCCCGGCACAAGGTGCCACGCGAGCCCCTCCTCGAGACGCGTGAAACCGGCGCGGTCAAGCTCGTCACATATTGTCTTCACTGCCTGGAAACAGCTCGGCGATGCGTCGAGCCATTCCAGCAGACGGCTGATTTTTCTGGTGTTTTCTTTCATGAGTTGCTATAGTTGAGGATAAATCATGATTATTCATGTTTTATCATGATTATTCATGATTTATCATGATTATTCATGAGTTATCATGATTTCTCATGAGTTATCTTGATTTATCTTGGTGATTATCTGTATCGGATGGCGTTGAGGGGGCGCATGACGTTGCAGAGCGTCTGCGCCCAATAGCTCTCGAAGCCCTCCTTGCATACGCGGAAGGCTCCTTCGAGGCTCTCGCCGTCAGTGTCCTTCACCACCGAGATGAAGTTATAGAGCGGCTGGAAAATGTCTGCAAGCCCTTCGGCCACAGATGCCCCGATCGGAGTGTCGGAGTATTTCATGTCCTCCTCGAAGGTCTCCAGGTAAGTGTCATCCTCCCCAAGCACGGTTTCGGCCTGCCTGCGGACAGACTCATACAGCTCTTCATCCACATACTCGGCGTAGTATTCCTCACCCTCTTCGAGACTAACGCTGCCGTCAGCCGGCATATCGCCGAAGTCCTCCTCAAGGCCGACGCTGCCGTCAGCCGGCATATCGCCGAAATCCTCCTCAAGGCCGACGCTTCCGTCAGCCGACGCGTCACTGAGGTCCTCGAGGCCTGTGCTCCGTCGCGCCGGTATGTCGCTGAATTCCCAGTAGAGCCTCGGCAGCAGATTGAGCATCTCCGCCACAAACTCCTCCCGTTCATACTCGAGGGCGGTCTGCATAGCCTGGCAGTAACGCGTAGCCAGAGCCGTCACAGCCAGCAGCCTCCCCCTGAGTTCACTTTTTTTCATATCTTTTCAGTCTTCTGATTACTTTAGTCTCTATATTCCTTCTGATTATCAAAGTGTCATCCCCTCCTTCGCCCCGCGCCCCTTGGCCGCCCTTCCCTCTTTCGTCGCGCGCTTTCGCCCGGCCCTTTTGCCATCGCCGGGAGGCTTGCCTCCCGACCGCTGCCCCGGCTTGCCTCCCGACCGCAGCCCCGCGCCCGGGCTAAAGCTTGCTGAGCCGGCGCTTTCCCTCTTTTTCGCCGAAATGGCGGAAGAAGTCCTCGCGGGTGCGTTTCCAGCGGTTGTGGCTCCACAGCCAGTACGGGGGCTGCCGCCGGATGGACTCCGCCAGCAGGTCGTAATACTTCTGGCTGAGCTCAAACTGCGGCAGAGCCTTCGGATCATCGGTCATCTTCACATAGCGGCACACGTAATGNCCCCGCTTCTCGCGCCGGATGTCGCAATAGAACACNGCCGCGTCAAACAGCCTCGCCAGCCTCTCGGCGCCAGTGTAGGTGGGTGTGGCGGGATGGTTGAGGAAGTCCGCGAAATAGTGCGTACCCTCCAGTATCGGAGCCTGGTCGGAGATGAAGCCGACGATAAACGGCTCTNCTGCGCGGTTCCAATCCCTCAGCACCCCCAGGGTGTCTGCCATNGGAATCGACACGGCCCCGCAGCGGCCTCGGATAGAGAGGAANGCCTCATCAAAGGCCCTGTTTTCGAGGGGATGGTATATCTGGCCNAAANGTATCTCATGTCCGGCGCGGTCACGGTGATTATGATGCAGGGGGATGGAGCTGATCCATTCCCAGTTGCAGTAATGGCCCAGATAGAGCACGACATTGCGNCCCNGNCTGAGGCAGGCGTCCACCTCGGCGACATTCTCAAACTTCATGCGCTTGCGGAGCGCCTCCTCGCTCATGGCCCCGAGACGAAGCGTCTCGACGAAATAGTCGCCAAGGAAACGGTAGAATTTCCGCTCCACGTCCTTGCGCTCCTCCGGAGTCATTTCCGGGAATGATGTGCTGATGTTGCGCCTTATCACCTTGCGGCGGTAGCCGACCACGTTTCCTGCCAGGAATGTAAGCGCGTCCGCCAGGCCATAGAGGAGGCTNAGGGGAAGCGAGCCCACACNCTTGAACAGACCGTGGAGCATCCTCCCTCCCGCGCTCATTTTCTTTGACCTTTCCATACGCTGCCTCCTCCTATTTCCTTCCGGTTTTCTTCCGGGCCTCGGGCTTGCGCACCGAGAAGCCGAACCTGCCGATAACCGGCCCTAATTCATAATAGAATCCGTGGCTGTATGCCATCAGTCCCGCTTTCTCCAGTGAGAAAGCACCGGTCTGAGGGTTGAGATAACGGGCATCGGCCCTGACTCCCAATATTTCTGCCAGGAACATCGTGTGGCTCCCCAACGGAATGGCCGTCTTGACACGGCACTCCAAGCTCAAGGGCGACTCAGCGATGGTGGGAGATGCGACTTTCTCCCCGGGCAGAGGTGTCAGCCCGGTTTCTTTCCATTTGTCATAATCGCGCGTGGAGCGCACGCCGGCCCAGTCGGTGGCGCGCGCCATCTCAGCCGTGGTCAAGTTGATGGTAAACTCCATGTTGCGCTCTATGAGGGGATAACATGCGCGCTCGGGACGCACGGAGATGTAGCACATCGCAGGGTTGGTGCATGTGATGCCCGTCCAGGCCACAGTGAGCATCGACCACTCCTCCGGAGTGGCCCCGCAGCTCACCAGCACCGCCGGCAGGGGATATATCATCGTGCCCGGAGGCCACGAAAGTTTCTCAGGTTGCACTTTTTCAGGATGGTTTATAATGGTCGTTAAGACCCCGTCTCATAAAATTTCTATGAGACGGGGTCTAATCCGCCGGCTGCGCGTGGCACCCGGCGGCTACTCATTTTATGTATCTTTATATTTCATTCAGTCGGGCCTGCAAGCTCAAGCCACGCCGAGATCCTTGAGGATAGCGTCTATATGGGCCTCAGCCTTCTTGACCGTAGCCTCATAGTTGGACTTGTCGCCCATATCCTCGCGCACCTCGACATAGAACTTAATCTTTGGCTCCGTGCCTGAGGGACGGATCGAGACCTTGTCGCCGGCTTCGGTGAAGAACTGCAGCACGTTGCTCGTCGTGGGGAACTCCAGTTTTGTTACGCTGCCATCCTTGAGGTCGCGGCAGTTGAGGTCGGCATAATCCTTGACGCAGGTCAGCGGGCTGCCGCCGAGCGACTTGGGAGGATTGGNGCGGAAATTCNTCATCATCNCCACAATCTNCTCGGCGCCGGTCTNTCCGGGGCGCACCACGCTCACTCCGCGCTCACGCGAGAAGCCGTACTCGTCATAGATGTCGATGAGAAGCTCGTAGAGATTCATGCCCTTCTGGGCAGCCCAGGCTGCGATCTCACACATCAGCGAGATGGCGGNTACGGAGTCCTTGTCGNGGCAGANNGTCTCNGCCAGGAAGCCGTANCTCTCCTCGCCGCCGCCGANATAACGGCCGGTGGCCTCCATGTTGCGCATCACGTCTGCAATCCACTTGAAGCCCGTGTAGCAGTCGAAGCACTTGATATTGTTCTTGTCGGCTATGCGCTTGATGGTCTCAGTGGTGACAATGGTCTTCACGCAGTATTCGTTGCCCTTGATACGGCCCAGCTCCACATTGCGCGTGATGAGGTAATAGAGGAAAATCATCACAATCTGGTTGCCGTTGACGAGCTGGTAGTTGCCCTCCTTGTCGCGTACCACCAGGCCGATGCGGTCAGCGTCAGGGTCGGAGGCGAGCACGAGGTCGGCCCCTACCTCCTTGGCCTTGGCGATGCCCATTGCCATAGCCTCGGGGTTCTCGGGATTGGGCGATACGACAGTCGGGAAGTCGCCGCTCTGCACATCCTGCTCGGGCACGTGGATGATGTTCTTGAAACCCCACTTTGCCAGCGAGTCATACATCAGCATGGAGCCTGTGCCGTGGATNGGAGTGTAGACAATCTTCATGTCGGCCTGGGCCTTGATNNCCTCGGGGCTGAGGCTGAGGCCNTGGATGTCGTTGAGATACTGNTCATCGATGTCCTTGCCTATGATCTGGATAAGCTNCNTGTTGGGAGTGAACTTGNTCTGGTCTACCGAGGTGATGGCGTTGACGTAGGCGATGGTCTCCACATCATGGGGGGCTATCATCTGGGCGCCATCGCTCCAGTATGCCTTGTAGCCGTTATACTCCTTGGGGTTATGGCTGGCGGTGACCATGACGCCGCTCTGGCATCCGAGCTTGCGGATGGCATAGGAAACCTCGGGCGTGGGGCGGCAGGCATCGAAGAGATATACCTTGATGCCGTTGGCAGAGAAGATGTCGGCAGCCAGCTCGGCAAACTCGCGCGAGTGGTTGCGCACGTCATGCCCGATGGCCACGCTGATCTGAGGCTCTGCGGCGAAGACAGTATTGAGATAGTTGGCCAGGCCCTGCGTGGCCATGCCCACAGTGTAGCGGTTCATGCGGTTCGTGCCGGCGCCCATGATGCCGCGCAGACCGCCAGTGCCGAATTCCAGGTCCTTGTAAAAAGCCTCGATGAGTCCTGTGGGGTCCTCGGCCTCCAAAAGGGCCTTGACTTCGTTGCGTGTGGCTTCGTCATACTCCGCGCCGAGCCATTTCTCGGCACGCGCCTTGACAGTATTGAGCAATTCCTGATTGGTGTCCATGTTTTGTATCTTAAATTATTGGTTCGCTATCCGGATGATTGGTTCCTCCCCTCCGGCCCCTATTTATAAAACACAAAAATAGGCAAAAAATCTCTCCTGCGAAAGTTAAAACAGAGTTTTATGCTCCGAAAAAGTCTTAAAATAAGTTTTTGCGACTAAAATTGAATATATTTTGAGGATTTTTACTAATTTTGCGCCCAAACCGCGGGCAGGACGCTCTGCGCCTCCCCTATATCTGACAGCATACATCATGATACTCTCAATGACCGGTTTCGGACGCGGCTTCGCGGCTTCGGAAAAGAAAAAAATCACGGTGGAGATCAAATCCTTAAACTCCAAGCAGTTTGATCTCTCGATGCGTTTTCCCTCGGCTATGCGCGAGCTTGAGGTGGAGGTGCGCAACACGCTTGCGGCGCGCATGCAGCGCGGCAAGTCGGATGCCATCGTGGTCGTCGAATCCCTCGTGCCCGAGGCCCCGGCCCGCCTCAACCTCGAAGCTCTGCGCGCATATAAGGGGCAGGTCGAGGAGATGGCCTCGTCATTAGGCATTCCCCTCCCCTCGGAATGGTATCATGTGCTGCTGCGCCTGCCCGATGCCACTCGCACCGAGTCAAGGGGTTATGAGGAGGCAGACTTCGAGGCTCTCCGCAAGGCTGTGGCCGAAGCGGCCGACACCCTGGCCGCCTCGCGGCTGCGCGAGGGAAGGCGCCTGTATGCCTTCTTCCGCGAGAAGGTCGAGGCCATCGCTGCCCTGCTCGACAAGGTCGGCAAATACGAGGAGGAGCGCGTCCCCCTCGTCAGGGCGCGCCTCGAGGAGCAGCTCGGGCGCCTCGACTCGATCGAGTATGACCGCGGCCGCCTCGAGCAGGAGCTCATCTTCTATATCGAGAAACTGGACGTGACTGAGGAGAAACTGCGCCTGCGCAGCCACCTGAACTACTTCCTGGAGACTATGGGGCCCGAGGACCAAGTGCCCGAATCGGGCCAGGGCAAGAAGCTCGGATTCATAGCCCAGGAGATGGGACGCGAAATCAACACCCTCGGCTCCAAGGCCAACCATGCCGAAATCCAGCGCATCGTGGTGATGATGAAAGACGAGCTCGAGCAGATCAAGGAGCAGGTGCTAAACGTGCTCTGACCCCCCTCATGATTGATAATCAAGATAATTCATGATGAATCATGATGAATCATGTTAAATCATGAATAATCATGATAAGTCATGAATAAACATGACAACTCATGAATAATCATGCTGAATCATGAATAATCGGCCTGATAATTCACCTATTCACCTTAAGTAAGATGTCTCCCGGCAAAATCATAATCCTTTCCGCCCCTTCGGGCACAGGCAAGTCCACCATCATATCGCGGCTCATGGAGCGCCCCGACCTGCGCCTGCAGTTTTCGGTATCAGCCACTTCGCGCGCTCCGCGCGGCGAGGAGGTGAATGGCCGCGAATACTACTTCCTCACCCCTGAGGAGTTCAGGAAAAAGGCGGATGCCGGCGAGTTTGTGGAATGGGAGGAGGTGTACGCAGGCACATGCTACGGCACACTGCGCTCCGAAATAGACCGCATCACAGATGCAGGCAACAATGTCATAATGGACATCGATGTCAAGGGTGGCCTCAACGTCAAGAAAATCTTCGGCCCNCNCGCCCTCTCTATCTTCNTCCTNCCCCCCTCCCACGAGGAACTGGAACGCCGCCTGCGCGGCCGTGGCACCGATTCCGAGGAAACCATCCTGCGCCGCCTGGCAAAGGCGGATTTCGAGCTGGGATTCGCGCCGCAGTTTGATACGCGTGTCGTCAACGATGACCTTGACGAGGCCACACGCGAGACGGCCAAGGTGATTTCCGGATTCATCAGCGACCCGGAATGACCGCCCCCTCCCGGACAATCGCCATCTACGGAGGCAGCTTCGACCCCGTCCATAACGGCCACACAATGATCGCATCGCAAGTAGCGGCGCTCCCTGAAATAGACGAGGTGTGGCTGATGGTCAGCCCCGAGAACCCTTTCAAACAGGGACGCCGCATGGCTCCCGGCCCTGACCGCCTCGAAATGGCCCGGCACTCCGTGGAAGGATTGCACGGTGTGGAAGTCACAGATTTCGAATTCTCCCTCCCAAGGCCCTCCTATACATACACCACCCTGCGCGCCCTGGCGGACAAATATTCCGGATGCCGGTTCATGATTATCATAGGCTCCGACAACTGGCGCGATTTCGCGGCATGGCGCGAGGCGCGGCGCATCGCCGAGGAATTCGGCGTAATAGTCTACCCCCGGCCCGACACACTCCTCCCCGAGGATTTCAACCCCTTTCCCGAGCCTCTGCCCCAAGGGTCCGTCCTGGTCATGGGATCCCATGCGCCACAGAGCCGGGCCAGCTCAACAGCTGTGCGCGCTGCGCTCGCCACAGGTGTCGTGCCCGATGACATGCTGGCTCCCGAAGTGGCCGACTACATACGCCGTCACGGACTATACGACGGCTGAAGACCGCGCATATCAGCCCCCCCCGCCCCGGAGCAGGTCCGAAGCGCATCCGAATGCAGATATAATTATCCCGGTGTTTTGCCGTTATAGAGGAAAACACATCCAACTATGCGCAGACTACTCTTGACCTCATCGCTCGCCGCCGTGCTCTGCACAGCCGCCTCAGCATCCTCCCCTGTGTTTGACAACCCTGACAACGCCCCCTTCTGGGGTGTGCGCGTCGGCGCCGACATTGCCATACCGGGCGACTGGAAAGCCGGAAACGGCTCAGTCAACATGTATGACGGCAAGGCCGGAGGATTCATCGGAGCCATATACCAGCATCCGCTGGTGGCGAACCTTTATGTCGAGCCGGGGCTGCAGCTCTATTATGACACCTACCGTTACGACCTGGTGATCATGGAAACCGAAGACCATGGTATAATCGAAGATCCCAAGATAAGCAAAATCGGCCTTCGCATCCCCGTCAATTTCGGCTTCCGCTTCGATGTCTCAGACCGCCTGGGCGTTGCCCCTTATACCGGTCCCGAGTTCAACTGGGGATTCGGAGGCAAGGTGCACATTCCCGATGTCGGGCATAATGCCGAGTTGATTGACCTCCCGACCAATCCCTACGCCGACGCCTACGGATGGCGCCACTGCAACCTCGCATGGAATTTCGGCGTCTCCTTCGACATCGACTACCGCTGGTCGTTCATCCTCTCCGGAGCAGTAGGCGTGACAGACCAGATTAAATTCGACAACATAAAATGGCGCGACAACCGTTTCTCCATCTCCTTAGGCTACAATTTCTAAGATCGGTTATCACCATAAAATGACAGGGGCGCCCGGAAGAGCGCCCCTGTCATTTTATGGTGTCGAAGGTTTAGACCCCGTCTTGCGGCCGGGTCAGTCGAAGATGCCTTCGACTGCCTCCTCGGGCTCCTCGGCCACGGGGGCGCGGCCCCACCCCTCCGAGCCGCAAGGAGCGAAGTTGTCGGGGAATTCAAACTTGGCATCCTG
>WFLX010052459.1_pt1 | contig 12812 bp, 12 predicted proteins | sample 4967041 | NCBI WGS metagenome assembly WFLX01 (sample SAMN12857096, study PRJNA449069) | gut metagenome | isolation source: stool from male and female vole | host: Microtus ochrogaster | place: USA:Florida | collected 2017 | reverse complement strand
GAGGAACTCAAAGGCAGATACATCGGATTGTCAATGACTGACGGAGTTATCAATCTCCACACACTTGACAGCNTAGCCGAGTATTACGAGCAGGGAGAACGGGAACANATCTGCGTAGGCACTNCAAGATATTATCTCAAAGCCGACACNCTGGTGTTCACNGCAACAATGAATGGCAAGACNATCGCCACCGTTGAAATCTCCCTCAACGACTTTTCAATCCTTCAATGCAGAGCCTTTGCCAATGATGTCTGCAAATACACTGAGCAGATAGCCGGTATCATCAACGCCAATAAAAAGATGATTGCTGAGAGAAAGAGAGCATAACTTTAGTAGTAAAACACCGAGAATAGCGGTGAGACCTAAACAATCTCATCGCTTTCCAATTACTTTGCATAAAATTTTGGCCGCTTACGCGGCCGAAACTTTTTCCCTACTCTCAACAAGCATCTATGCTTGCTCCAGCGATTGGTGTGTTAGCGTTTCTCATCCCGAACTCGGTGTCGGGCAAAACAAATGTCTGAATCAATTTTAATATAAAATAGTAACCCGTTTATAACTTCCAACGACATTCTGGAGAGGATGAATCCACAAGCTTTAATGAATTATATACCTTTAAACCCCTGATGTTATGATTTGTTAGAACGTCTAATTGTTCTATTAGGGAATCATAGCCATCTTCACCATAATATGTTATTACAATCTCTTTTCTCTTAGAATGGCCGCTTGCTTGTGCTGAGAAGAAATCAATAAAATACGCATGATCCGATTCCCCCAACGAGTGCCCCCAGAAAATCACTTTATCAGCTCGTTGCAATATGCTCGGATTAAAGGGATCATAGGATACACATGTAGATTTCTTTAAGAAAGTATGCTTAGGGGATATTAAGCTTGCATCATCCACTCCAAATACAATTCCTGTATCAACTGCCCCATGTGGATACAAGAATCTTACGTTGGCGAACGGATTATTTTCGCCCATTAGAGGAGATAACGCTTCAGCGAGTTCCAAGAACTTGCTCATGAAGCCATTGCCATATAGGTTACGCTTTAACTTTGTTATACTATGTGTGTAATTGAAATTAATTATTATCAGAGAATCGTTGCTATTGTGTCCCATAGAGCCAAAAAAATAATCACCGAAACTTAAATAAGCCTGGGATTCTGTATCTATTTCTTCAATTCCATAATCAACCTCTCCGATGTAGTCCGCGAGTGCCTGTCGCAATTCGACATAATCATCCTTTAAATTGTTATCTCGGGGATTGTTCATAGAATAGTTTGCCAACTCGTACTCTACATCAACCCATCCCATATTAGAGTTGGCTACATTCTGCATATACTGACACAAACTGTTGTCAGATAAGAGATTTCTGAAATATTTACTATTTAGGAAATCTCGGAAGGAAGTCGGCAACCCCAAATTAAGGTCGAATCCATTTCCTAAAATTAATGCAATCTTCATATTGTTTCTTTTTAGGGGTCTTAAATAATATTAGGTATTGTACCTTCATTCAATTCCAATGTGGATATTTGAACTGCTCGTTGTTCCAGTTCATCTGAATGAAGTAAGTCTACATTAACTCCACATTTACCAGTTCGATAGCAATCGGATAGTTTATGTAATAAGTCTGCTCGCTGCGCATATCCGTATGTGTTTTTGTTGAGACTTGCTTCAAATAGAGGTAAAGCTTCTGGTCTTGACTCTTCATAATAAGTTAAGCCTATGAGGTAGTCTGGGTCGTGAATATTATTCCCGATTATCAATGGCTTTGTTCCTGTTTCCCCATCAGAAAGACTCCAAAATAGCTGGAAACACTTGCGTGCTTCTTGCGGATTCTTTTCTATGCCAAGCCCGTACAGATAACAATAGCCGAGCATAAGATTATCTTGACTTCCATTAAAATACTGGAATGCTTGTGATAGATCCTGTTGCACACCTGCCCCTTTAAGGTACAACCTCCCTAATATATTTTGTGCTTTTATGCTATTTGCTTTTGCGGCTCGTTTATACCAAGACGCAGCCTTCAGTGTATCCGGACTAACTGTTAGTCCTTTCAAATATACATCTCCCATCATTTCTATGGCAGGGAGATAATCGTTTTTAGCTGCTTTCTCAAAATATTTGAGCCCGTTTATTCTATCTTCATGGCCATAAACGTCTTTATTTTTATCTCGGCGCCACATCTGCGATGCCGCTTCATACATCGCTTTACCGGTTGTTAAGTAATCCAATGCACGCTCATCTCTAATCACAAATGCTATTGCACCATATTCATCATTATCAGCCGCTTTAGCAAAATACTTATGAGCAAGATTGTCATTATTCGTAAACCACGCAGCATCACCAAGCGTGAGATAATTATTGAAATTATCAGGTATTTCGGCTTTAAGAGCGATTCCTGCATATTTCCAACTCTTGTCTCTTGCCTTAAAATACTCTTTCCACATGCTCTTCGGGGCAAGGATACTGTAAGGCTCATGTTCAGGCCGATACTCCTTAAATAAGAGCAATGCTGAATTTAATTCACCTTCTTTACTTCCTTTTTCAAACCACTTGATTCCCTTGTTTTGATCAACAGCAAAGAAATGTCCGTTGAGATAAAACGTGTAATAGTAGAAAGACCCTATCGTATAACAGTTGATTGGATTCTTAGCACCTTTGTTATAAGCCTTCTCAAGATCCTTCACACCTTGTACAAAGTTCGCCAAATTGCCATCTTTAGCGGCTGCTTCAGTATTAGCAAGGGCAACCTCCCACATCTCAACAGGTGTTTCTGCATACATGAAGTCGCAGTTAAGGAATGCCAAAGCAAGTCCAACGATAATAAGTATATATCTGTTATTCTGCATTTTTTACATCTATTGAAGTGAATGAAATATAATATTTGAATATGTCGTTTGAATCTGCGTCCTTGTATCGAGATGCCTCCTCATACAAAGTACGTGCTTTATCTGAGTTTGGTGATATACCACATAAACCATGCTCGTAGCAATACGATAATTTTGAAAGAATGTCATATCGCATAGCATCAGGAATATTCTTTGTTGATAAAACTCGGTTATAATACTTCTCTGCGTCCGGGTAATAATTGTTGTTAAAGCTAATATTCCCTAAGAGATAAAATACTCCCGGATGCCAGTCTTCAACCTCTTTCAAGTACTCATATGCTTTTTCCGTATTGGCATTAATACCTAATCCATAATAATTGCATATACCCAACCCATACATATTGTCAAAGTCAAAACCATCATATCCGGCATTATATAGAGAATAAGCTTGACTATAGTCACGTGAGACACCTTTACCTGTCAAAAGATAGTGAGCAGCAATATTCCCGGCTTCTGCATCGCCTTGAAGAGCTGCTTTTGATAACCATTGAACCGCTTTTGTAGTATCTCTGGGAACGACCCATGTATATGAAGATGGATTATCTTTATCCAAATTGTGTCCTTTAAGGTAATACAAACCAGTAAGTTTTTGTGCGTCTTTATTCCCAAACTCTGCTGCCCCAAGAACACCACCAGCAATATATTTCCGATTCCTCCACAAGAAATTTGAGGCGGATGCTTCCAGATCAGATAACTTTAGATCGCGTTGCTTAACAACATGTAATATAGTAGGAGACGTTCTAAATTTGTTCAAGTCAGTTTTATAGTAACTATAAAGTGTCTCAATAAGAAAATTCATTAATGGTTCTTTGTCCTTGTTCCAATCCCTTAAATCCTCTGGGTTAAGAGTCCATTGTGTGCCGTTGATCCATCTTTTTCTATTTGTGATTCGATGGTTGTCTGTGATACCAGACATAGCCTCGTTCCATTTCCCCAATGCGACACAAGATTCTATATATGGCATTATGTCATATGAAGAAACGCGATAACCTTTGTGTTCTTGTTGAGTAATATTTTTTAGACCACCTTTCTTATATAGTTGGTATGTTTTCTCATAATCACCGTCCGCGAAGGCACTTCGAGCCAAATCCAAATAATCAACATCTATCCTTTTCTCGCCAGTCGTCTCGTCGATTTTCTCCTTATAATCTGTGACCTTGACAATCTTTTCGTTCTTTAATATAAAGAGGTCTTTGGATTCATATGGCGTAGTCCCTTTAAGCACAACCCTACATGACACATATGTAAGACCGGGATAATTATATTCCAAATAGCCTTCTGGTATAGAAGCTATCTCTGAAATTGAGACTTCAATTCCCTTGTCGATTTCTTTCTGCAAACAAGCGATGTAACTATCCCAGTCATAGGTGTCGGTTTTCGCAAGATTATTTTTGTTTGCGAGAGCTAACATCAGAGTATTTCCAATGCGAAAGGAAGGAGACTTGCTACAGAGATTTTCCATTTCATTTAAATTGTAAAAGCTCTTTGTTGAAGCCCATGAAGACAGATTATCGCCAAAAGATTTGACGACTGAAATGTTTTCAGCAGATGTCTCAACCGCGGAGTAGGTGGCTAAGATACTTATTGCCACAAACCTTATTAACCGAGTTAGTTTACTTAACTTTAGCATACCAATGGTGCCCACAACTATTACAATTTAAATGGAACATATTCACCAAAAGAAATGTACTTCTTACTCTTGTAGTCATACATGCCTATGCGGAAGTAGTATGTTTTGGAACCATCCTCAATGTGTAGTTCCTCTACAGGAATGACTAGTTGGAAATCACTCATAGTGACATTATGTTTCCTTGTGCCAAAATCTTTGCCGACACTGACTTTCCCATCTGAAGTGCAAAATCTGCCATTTTTATCCTTTACGCCTATACCTTTAGGACTCTCAAGGAATGCGACAATTCGACCACCATCCGGTGATAAGTTTTGGACGTTAAAGTCAACAGATATAACCAAAGAATTTAATCCACCTACAGAAACATTCTTTTGTAGTGATGTGGATGTTATCATCCCTTCCGTTGGCTTAGACGTGACAGCAGAAGCAGGCTCAATCGTTTTTAATATTCGTTGTGCACGTGGTGAAAGTTTGGACGAAACATCTTCTATTCGATATTGCGGAGTCTGAGGCCCCTCTTTATGAGAAGATGTGTAATTCATAGTCTTTGATTTGGCCAAATTAAGTGTATTCTCCCACGTAGGAGTAATTGTAGCGGATGAGCTCAATACTTCGCTAAGTGCTTCGCGAAGACTTATACCATATATGCTTCCCATTCGTGAGCCGGAAGTCCAGCTATACGAGTATTGTCCGCGAATGCTGGATGATGTAATTATTCTTCTTTTGCCGCTAAAACCGGAGAATAATGCTCTTGCTTTATTTGAATCAAATTTATAATCATAATCTACATCATAACCAGCTCGACCTCGGCTATCCATGTTACAGCAACATCCGATACAAAGAATTAACTTTGCATTGCCACATTTCTCTTTTAGGCTTTCAAATGCAGTAGATTCCCAATATTGTTTGTCCTTAAAACACATATGTGGCCAATCGTCATCATCCCAGTTGCATCCGTGCCCATTATAGAAAAACATTACTACATCATCAGGGCCTACTGACATGGATTCAAGGTCTTTCAAGAATTGAGAAGATGTGAATTCCGTATCACTATGTGTACGAATATCCTGATGGTATCCCAACGAGGCGGCTAACTTCTTACAGAAATCCGACATGTTTTTCATCTCTTCCGTGCGGTCAGCCGACCTTTGAGCACTCTCTTTCATATTGGAAAAGATGAGTGCATGAAGCGTCTGACAATAAGCACAGTTGGATATTATCAGCATTATCAATAGAATACAAATTCTCATTTTTTTCTTGAAAGATTTCGGACAAATTTATCATTTGGGAAGACTGCTCTAAGATTTTCTATAAAGCCTTCCCTGACATATTCTCCGTTGAGGTCTACATAGTCTTCGTCACTCTGAAATCTGCAAATATCACAGTACAGTGAATACGAAACTGTCACAGTGTCATTACAAGTGAAGAATATTGCTCCAAAATCTGGCAAAAAGGTGGATTCCCGAGCAAGACTATCTTGACGAAAGGAATCATAGGATGTCAATACCTCTGAAATTCTATTGATAGAAATTGAATCAATAACAGTTTTTGAACATAGGATTTCACCAAGCGACTCTACCAATAATATGTTTGATGAATCGCCATACGCCCATGGATCAATCAGTAGCCATTTAACGCTATCGGCGGAAAGAATTGTTGTCCGAAAATTTTCGGACAACAAGTTGTTATATGGAGTTGGATTTTCATTTGATGCAACATCACTGACGGAACTAGCAGACTCTTGTGCTGCTATATATGATGTTGTTCCAATTGTTCCGATAACGACAGCAAAGGAAAGCAATCGCCAATATTTTTTTAACATAAAGCCTATTTCTTTTCTTCTTCTTTTCCGTCAATGACAACGTCGGATAAATAGACAATGTACTCAAGTCCGTTTATCGTATTCTCAGTAAACAAGAATAGGGTGTATTTGTATGGCGTGATGTCCTTATATACAGGTGTCCCGTCAATATACCCAGCCAGCTCTCTGGTCACAAGGAAGGTATAGGCATATTGATTGTCCCCCAATTTTTTAAGTTCTTTCGTGTCAATTTGACTCGGCAATGGCGGAATATTTGCCACAGTCAGGTCTATAGGTGTATAGCGTAAATCGATGATTCCTTGAAGGTAGTCTCTCATCTTGCGCTTAATCTCTTTATTCCTGTATGCCGACGTCGTAGTTATAGTTGCACCTTCATATGAAATTGAGTCTACAGTAAATGGTTCGCCTTTATTGACGAATAAATCGAGCGCCAACTCTAAATATTGCCGCTTTACATCGTCGGATTTAGATTTGTCTGCCATGAGATTCTGATAGTCATTCAGAATCGTTTTAGAGGCGGCAAGTTTACTATTGAGTTTTTCGCCGCTTATTGTTTGAGAAAACGCACAGGAAATCCCAAACGTCATGATAGCTATAAGTGTTATTAAGCGATTCATATTATTTATTGTGCTATTGTTATGGTTTCATCTGAGCCATATGAGAACTTGTTATTACCCTCTGAGTCATATTTGTCCCACATAACACGTAAGGTGTGTTCACCTACGGTAAGCTCTTTTAGCGTATAGTTTACATCATAGGGGAATGTCGTTGACTTAGCAATCTCTTCTCCATCGAGCAATAATCTAAATCCATAAAAGCCATCAACTTCAGAACCAAGATAACAACGTGCTACTGCTTTAAGAACTTCTCCGTTCTTATAGTCGCGGTATTTGGATTTTATGTTAAAAATAGGTCTTGCAGAAGTTGGCCCAAGTATCTCATAGGACGAAAAGCCAAAATTGTAAGTTGATTCCGTCTTACCTTGTTTGTATTTTAAGGTTGCAGCAATATTGTGTTTACTGCCGGACTCTTCGGTGACTTTTCTGGTCAATTTGAAGGGCGATGTGGTCTTTGTACCTAATGACACATCATCCCAAGATGCAGAAAATGATGTAAGCGTGGTCCCACTTGCCGAACGTTCTGGATTAATATTGGCCGATATATAAAATTCATCGTTCGACCCAACATAATTATAGTCAAACCAGATGTCCGCCGCTTGTTCCTGAGATGTGGAATTATCAACGACTTTCTTACATTGCAAGACAAATGTTTCTATATTCTTGCCACTCAAAGTTATGTCTGCACGGAATGTATGAGCCCCGACTTTCCAATCTGAACTTTTGTATTCAATTGCATACGGACTTACAGTCTCGGTTTGTAGATACTCCTCGTCGAGGTAATATTCTACTTTATCTACTTTTATTCCCCACTCGGATGGTTCAAAGTAGAACCGCGGTTCTCCTGTTAAAGAAAAACTTTTGTTACTGAAACTATATGATGCACCAAACTGTACGCAGTAAGATGGGAAATATTTTTCTACATTACCCGAGAGTTCAATATCCGGGTCATGTGGGTCATTATCGCATGATGTTAGAGTACATGCGAAAAGTGCCGTCATGAGCGATGTAAGTTTGTATATGATTTTATCCATAATTTAGTCTAATAGAAATTGTACACCAACGCCGAAGCTTATTCCACTCTTTTCTTTATATCCCATAATCCAATCGTAATTGACAGATAGAGAAATGAAGAAATTGTCACTACAAGGGATATATCCTCTAACAGTCGGTCGCATCATGAATTTGGTCTTATCCGTAGAGGAGGATGATGTCGCTCCAGTAGAAATTGATACCATTGATCCATCATCAGATACTTCCACTTTATGCTGGCGGGTAACTTCTTCACCACTAAGGGAAGCAACACCAAAACCCCAACCTATGGCAAAGTACTTCATATAGAAAGCCGGTGTTGCCGTGAGATAATATTTGAGGTCATACTCGCCTTTGGTAATCTTATAATCACAAACATTATTAAATTCTACTTTCTGTGTCGTATATAAATCCTTATCGGTGTTCCATCCGAATTCACCACTAATCATGAATTTCCACTTGGTATATGAAACAGAGACTCCAATGGGGAATGCTTTACCATAGTTATATGCAAGGCCCCATCCTTCAGTATCTTCATCTATACCTAAATCACTCAGATCGACGTGTATTCGTCTGCGACCCTTTTTGTCGACATAAACCTGATAGTTCTGAATTTTTACAATCTTCCCATTTTTGAGAACGAAAAGGTCATTAACATCAAAATTTGAAGCCCCCGCAATTCTAATATTGCCGGACACAAAATGTAGACTCTTGTCATTCTTGTATTTGTCTGGTATAAGGTTGTAGGGAACAGCTTCAACTTTCGATACAGCAATGGTTATGCCTTTATCAACCTCCTTCTGCATACAAGTGAGATAATTATCCCATTTGTAAGATTCCGAGGCTGCCAATCCATTTTTATGAGCCAGACTACTCATGATTTCATCGCCTATCAATATTGCAGGATTTTGGCTACAAACACGTTCCAATGCTTCGAGTGCAGAATACGCATTTTGGCCAGAAGCCCACGATGAAAGATTTCTGCCAAATTGTTGAACTACATATGTATCTTGAGCTCTTAAATGTTGCATAGAGTACAACGAGATAATAAGCAGTAATAGTATTTTTCTCATAATGTTAGAAACAATTTGAGATTAGTTTTATTCCGGCAATTTGGTCTTCGTAGATGAAAAACACAACTTGTTCGGAAATATTGAAGTTTCCTTTTGCTGACAATTCTCCTTTTATAAGTGTATAGCCATCGGCATATTCGGGACGGATATTCTCATTATCGAACAATTCTAAATCATTTACTTCAAAACTCGTAATTGGACAATTAGTCCTTTGAAGCATGGATATAACTGAATCCAAACGATAGGAGTCTTGCACTTTTCGACCTAAAGTTTTTGCTAATTCATCACAGATTAAATCACTTACGATAAATGAATATCGACCCTTGACAAGACTCTCTATCTCTTGGGTATTTGCTTTTGCTTTATTGGACGCTATTTTGTTAAGCTGATTAACGAAGCCTATCACCATACTCTTGGCTTTTTCTGCATTTTTTGAGCTTGTTGATGAATTATTGTTGACCTCCAATTTATTCGTCTGTTCGTCCCAAGGGATGTCGTTGTGAAGTTGATTCTTTATCAACTCTTTTTCAGTATCGGACATTTCTATCCATGATTCAATAAGCCACCCGGAATTTGTAGATTCCCTCTCAAATTCTCTTACAGTAAAAGCATATCCCGGAACCTGTAAGAATGTATATGATATATCATCAACATACTCAATATTCAAATAGCCATAATACACTAACGTGTTGAATACTGTCATTCGGTCAACAGCGTATGAATTCTCAGAATACAGGGTTATATAGTCATCCTTTTCATTTGTCAGAGAATTTAATCGCATAAAATTTGATTCATGTTCGTTAGGAAGGAGCATGATTTTATCAGATTCTCTTGACGGTTTGAGATTGAATATTTCACCCGCCACATCTGCGATAACCCACTTATACATGCCTTTTCCTCTTGGCTCTACAACCAAATAGAGATCAAATTTTGTTTCTTTGCCCTTGAAGGTTGCCACACACGTAGTCTTAGCAAACCAATTCTGGTCAGCATACTTAATTTTGACATTATTAGTGAGGATTGAATCGATAAACTGAAAAGCTTTCGGTTGAACCTCCTCCCGATTTTTTAGTATATAATCCGCATCAAATAGTTGACATAGATTTATTTTATCAATCTCCGAAGAGTTTGGATCAATGTAAGGATTTTTCTCCTCCCCATTGAACCGCTTCATAAACTCTGAAACTAACTTAACTCTACCTTTATATAAATCAGAATTAAGCATATCGAATACTTGTGCAGAGCAATACAAGTATCCGATACACATAGTTAATGCAATAATAGATCGCTTCATATCTTTTGCTTATCCCATATAACAAGAGGTATGTGGTAATAATTATATACGATTAGTTTCTAATGCCGTCACATCGCCTAGAAGTACGATGAATTCTTGTCCGTCAATTGTCTCTTCTGCAAGAATATAGACTTTAACCTTTTTACGTGTTCTATCTTTATATACAGGTACGCCATCACGATAGCCGACAAAGACTTGTTCAAAATATGCGGTGCACACATATTTATTATCGTCTATCTTCTGAAGGTCACTTACCTCAATCTCGTGAACTTTGGTTGATTGAATATCAACTTTAGAGTACCGGAGATTTACAAGACCAGTGAAGTAGTCCTTCATCAGCCGGCGAGATGGTTTTTTTCTATAGATGGAAGTTGTTTCCATCTTAACACCAGTATTGTGGATACCCTCCTCTTCAAAGGGCTCTCCTTTTTCTATAAAGAGGTTTAGTGCGCGTTTTTTATAATAGTTACGAGTGTCGAGACTCTTACTCTTATCAGCCATGAACGAAATATTGTCGTTCATTTGAGCAACTTTTTGTTGTGCCCGCTGCTTCATCAGCTCTGTGATTCCTCTGTCAGTTTGAGCGTATGCGCTGATGCCAAACACCATGAGGAGTGCGCATATGATATATCTTAGTGTTTTCATCTATGATTATTTCTTATATGCTTCTTTGACCTTAAGTTCTGTAATCTTATTGCCACTAATTGTGACATCTACAGGCGTAACCTTTAGCAAAATCCTACTTGTTGCAAGACGCCCTATAAAATCGTCAGCGGAGGATTTGTCTATGACAACATTGCCATCTTGTCCCATGACTTTAACAACAGCATTTGATGTAAATATCTTCTCCAGTTCTGTTGCCTGTGCAATTCGTCCAGTTTCGGATTGACGATTATCTATTAAATTATCCAATGCAGCTCCTATCTTATTGAGCCATTCTTGATTGGTGGATGCAATAGCAACCGAGGAAGCTGGAGGTGTGACTGCTACAGGAGCGGGTGCAGGTGCCGGGGTCGGGGTTGGTGAGGCTTTGGTTATATTTGAAACGAAAATAGGTGTCTGCTGACCACCAGTTGCTTCGTTTATAATATCTTTCACGTCCCCAAACAATTCTTTCCATTCCAATTCTCCGGTGTATGCGTAGTCCTCAAACACTTTAACTAACACACATGTGAAAAAGTCCATAGGACCGAGAGCCGTATCACCGCCACCGGATGATTGTCCGGGAGATGCAGATGAAAGCAAGAGGTCACCTTTGTTCTCTAAGAACATCTGTTGGATTGACTTTTTCTCGGTATCCGTAAGGTAAGTATTGCCATAGTTAACACTGAAGGATGGAGTTTCAGACCGTTTTATGGGCTGATATACATTACAACACATACCGATGGTAGCCGTAAGTTTTGCTCCTTTGCCCTTCAATTGGTCATGAACCCATTTAAGCGGGATGAGTTTATTAGGATCGTCTTGCGCCATCCACATCAATGGCCATACGTCTCCGCCTACCGTACCATGTGTGCCATGACCGATATAATAGAAGACCACTATGTCATTAGGCCCACAATTTACATTCGAGACTATATCCTTACACTTTTGAGGTGTAAGGGACGTACCATAAACATCTTGGATATTGGATTTATATCCTTTTTCTGCGAGAGCAGAATTTACTACATTAACAAAATGGTTATAAAGAACTTCACGACCATTCACATCCAGTCTTCCTACATTTTTATCTGTAGTGTCAATGAATGTGAGCCAATGTATAGTTTGTGCGTTTGCATACAACGATACAATGCAAACCAAAAGTATTGTTAACTTGCGTATCATCGATTCTGATTATTTGTTGTTACTTTCTTCAGGTTCTCTGGTCATAAGCAATTCATGGAAAAATGTATTCTCTGGGAATTGCTTACATGCGAATCGAAGCATATTATCTGAAGCCAGATCAAACATATTTATTTCTTTCCCTTCTGCGTCAAAAACGCCCCATTTGCGAAGACCAAAATCATAGCGTAAAATTACTGTTTCTTTCTTCAAAGAATATTCCATTTGAAGCTGGGGAGCAAATACGCCATAAAGGATTTTGTTAGAAAGGTAATTTTTGGGATTTGTGACTATAAAGTTGAGCAATCCAAAATCCTTCGAGGATATTTTTTTTGTTATCTTCGTTGATGTGGAGTCAGTCGCTATGGGCAGTACTGAGATTTCAATCTTTTTTGCATGTGTTAAAACCCGGTAGATACTGTCAGTTAGAGCCTTTTGCATTATTGTGTCTGATGCTACAGTTGATTGTGAAGTACTCTTATCGCTCGGTACTTTCGCAGAGCAGCTGGTCGTTGTAGCAATTGCGACCAGCGCAAATAGTATCATTACTTTTAAGCGTCTCATTATGATGTGAATGGTTGGTTTGTTAATACTGTTTTTTAGGGCGGATCAGGCATCTCTTAATTAGAGA
>WFLX010015330.1_pt1 | contig 12812 bp, 11 predicted proteins | sample 4967041 | NCBI WGS metagenome assembly WFLX01 (sample SAMN12857096, study PRJNA449069) | gut metagenome | isolation source: stool from male and female vole | host: Microtus ochrogaster | place: USA:Florida | collected 2017 | reverse complement strand
CCGTCAGGACGGGTCATGAGGTAGCTGTAGGCAATCTCAGGCCCCGCGCTCTGCGGGATGGGTGTGCGTCCCTGCCACACACCGTTGCCGGTGTGGCGGAGCGGGAGGCGGCCTATGCCGGAGATGTCAACATAGAGCTGTTCGCCCCAGGCGGTGTGGTAGTTGATGCTGAAAAGAGCTTCCATTTATCCGCATTTGGAGGTGCCGCACGAGGTGCATATCAGGCATCCTTCCTGATACACGAGAGTCTCCTGACCGCAGTTGGGACACTTCTGTCCGCTGGCCTGGGTGCCGTTGGGCAGATATTTCTTCAGGGCGCGCTCCACGCCCATCTTCCAGGTGTTGATTGACTGGCTATCGAGTTCGAGGCCTCCTACGAGCTTGAGGACCTGGTCGATAGGCATGCCGTAGCGCAAAACGCCCGAGATGAGCTTGGCGTAGTTCCAGTACTCGGGATTGAACTTGTCGCTGAGGCCTTCGATGGTGGTCTTGTAACCGCGTTTGTTGATAAACTGGAAGTCGTAGCGCTTGTTGCCCTTGTCGTCAACGGCCTTGATGATTTTGCCGTGTGTCACCGACTTGGGGCAGAAAATGCCGTCTTCGTCGTCGGCCAGACCGGTGAAAATCTCGTAGGGGTTGCCGTCGACGAGGCCTACGAAGGCAATCCAGTTCTCCTTGTTGTTGTGGAGGCGGGCCACGTGGGCGTCAAGCTCGATGGGACGCTTGCCGATGTGGGGGGCCGGAGCCATGGGGGCTTCGGGGGCTTTCTTCTTGGACATGGCGAGCAGCACGCCGGAGCGGGAGCCGTCGCGATAGACGGTGCATCCCTTGCATCCCGATTTCCAGGCTTCGATGTAGAGGCGGTTGACGAGCTCCTCGGTCACGTCGGAGGGGAGGTTGATGGTCACGGAGATGGAGTGGTCCACCCACTTCTGCACGCGGCCCTGCATACGCACTTTTTCGAGCCAGTCGACATCGTTGGAGGTAGCCTTGTAGTAGGGGGAGCGCTTGATGAGGTTGTCGATTTCCTCCTGGGTGTAGTTGTCCTTGACCTCGATGCCGTTGGTAGTCATCCAGGTGAGGAATTTGGGATGGTAGACGATATATTCCTCGAAGGCATCGCCGTTTTCGTCCACGTAGTCCACGCGCACCTCGGCGTCGTTGGGGTTGACCTTGCGGCGGCGCTTGTAGACCGGCAGGAATACCGGCTCGATGCCCGATGTGGTCTGGGTCATGAGGCTGGTGGTGCCGGTGGGGGCTATGGTGAGGCAGGCTATGTTGCGGCGTCCGTGGCGGCCCATCTCCTCATAGAGCTCGGGGTCGGCCTCGCGGAGACGGCTGATGTAGGGATTGTTTTTCTCGCGCTCGGTGTCGTAGATTTCGAAGGCTCCGCGCTCTTTGGCAAGCTCAACCGATTCGCGGTAGGCGGCGAGGGCAAGCGCGCGGTGCACCCGTTCGGAGAAGTCGGTGGCCTCCTCGGTGCCGTAGCGCAGGCCGAGAGCGGCGAGCATATCGCCCTCGGCGGTGGTGCCCACTCCGGTGCGTCGGCCCAGGAGGGTCTTGGTGCGGATCTTGTGCCAGAGATTGAGCTCGGTCTNCTTCACCTCCTTNGTCTCGGGGTCGGTGGCGATTTTCTCTATGATTTTNTCGATTTTCTCGGCTTCGAGGTCGATGATATCGTCCATAATCCGCTGAGCNTTGCCGATATGGGAGGCAAACTTCTCGAAGTCAAACTTGGCCTCGGGGGTGAAGGGATTGTTGACGTAGGAATAGAGGTTGACGGCCAGCAGACGGCAGCTGTCGTAGGGGCAAAGGGGTATCTCGCCGCAGGGGTTGGTGGAGATGGTCTGGAAGCCGAGGTCGGCGTAGCAGTCGGGCACTGATTCGCGGATGATGGTGTCCCAGAAGAGCACTCCGGGCTCGGCNGATTTCCAGGCGTTGTGGACTATCNTGGCCCANAGCTTGGAGGCGTCGATGTCGCGCACCACNTCGGNGTCGGCGGCATTGACGGGGAACTGCTGGCGGTAAGTGTCGCCATTGACAGCGGCATTCATGAAGTCGTCGTCGATTCTCACCGACACGTTGGCTCCGGTCACCTTGCCTTCGGTCATCTTGGCGTCGATAAACGATTCGGAGTCGGGNTGCTTGATGCTCACGCTGAGCATGAGCGCGCCGCGACGGCCGTCCTGAGCCACCTCGCGNGTGGAGTTGGAGTAGCGCTCCATGAAGGGGACGAGACCGGTGGAGGTGAGGGCGGAGTTCTTGACGGGGGTGCCTTTGGGGCGGATGTGGGTGAGGTCGTGGCCCACGCCACCGCGGCGCTTCATGAGCTGCACCTGCTCNTCGTCGATCTTTATCACGCCGCCGTAGGAGTCGGGCTTNCCGTCGAGGCCNATCACGAAGCAGTTGGACAGGGATGCCACCTGATAGTCGTTGCCTATGCCGGTCATGGGGCTACCCTGGGGCACAATGTAGCGGAAATGGTCGAGGAGGTCGAATACCTCCTGCTCGCTCATAGGATTGGGATATTTCTTTTCTATGCGCGAAATCTCGCGGGCGAGACGGCGGTGCATATCGGCCGGGGTCTGCTCGTAGATNTTGCCGAAAGAGTCTTTCAGCGCATATTTGCTCACCCACACACGGGCAGCCAGCTCATCGCCGTCGAAGTATTTCAACGTGGCTTCATGAGCTTCGTCATAAGTGTATGTCTTCTTATCCACTTTTGTCTACTGGTTGTTTTTCTTTGGTTGCGTTTTTAGAAAAATTGGAAAGTATAGCCAGGATTGTGTGACCTGGAGTTGCGTTTTTCATTCAGCGGTGCAAAGTTTGTCAAAATATCATGAACGTCAAAATAAAATCACGATTAATTTGCACGGATGTTGATAAGTTTTCCGCTTCGATAAGTTATCGGGNTATTTTGCAGGGTTTTAACATTTAGTGAGTGTAAGTAAAGTTGTCCAAAATGTGAATTGGGGTTGCAGGGTGGAAGAAAACTTTGTAAATTCGCACATTATTAATATTACACAACAGACAGATGTTTACTCACGAGAGATTTTTCAAAAACCGCCACACTGTGCGCAGCTACACCCGCACTCCGGTGACCGACGAGGAGCTTGCCCACCTGATAGAGCTCGCTNCGCACGCACCGACAACGGGCAATATGCAGCTCTACTCGGTGATAGTGACCCGCGACGAGACATTGCGCAATGAGCTGTCGCCGCTCCATTTCAATCAGGCTATGATAAAGGATTGTAGCGCGGTGCTGACATTCTGCGCCGATTTCCATCGCTTCGAGGAGTGGTGTGTGCTCAGCGACGCCGAGCCCGGCTACGGGAATTTCCAGTCGTTTATGACCGCCGTGCTCGACACCGCTATTTTCGCGCAGCAATTCTGCACCATNGCCGAGATGCACGGCCTCGGNTGCTGCTACCTCGGCACAACCACCTATAATGCTCCCGANATAGCCCGGGTGCTCGCTCTGCCGCCTATGGTGGTGCCTGTAATCACCATCACGGTGGGCCATGTGGACACTCCCTCACCCGAGGTGGGACGTCTGCCGGTGGGAGCCGTGATGCACCGCGAGCAGTATCATGACTACACTGCGCAGGAAATCCGCGACCTCTATGCCGAGAAGGAGGCGCGCGAAGACAGCCGCAAGTTTGTGGAAGAAAATGGTAAGAAGACTCTGGCGCAGGTATTTACGGACGTGCGATACACCCGCGAGGCCAATGAGCATTTCTCGCGGATATACTACGATTTCATAGCTANGGTCGGGTTCCCCTTCCCCAAGTGAGCTGTAGATAGAAGGATTTTCGGGAGCGCCTGACTCTTACCTGAGGACTCTTACCTGAGGAGGGCGCTCTCTATTTTTGCCACATCCTCCTGGAGCTGCTTTTCGAGGGGGAGGCGCTCCTCGATGTTGCGGCAGGCGTAGAGTACGGTGGCNTGGGTGCGGTCGAGGCGTGTGCCGATGGCTTTGAGGCCCATCTTGGCGTGCTTCTTGGCCATGAACATCACCATCTGGCGGGCATCGCTGATCTCGCGTTTGCGCGACTTGGTGAATATCTGGTCGGGCTCAATCTTATAGTAGGAGCTGACTTCCTGGGCGATAATCTCGAAATTGAGCTGACGGCGGTTGATTTTCACGGCGTTGGCGAGCACCTTGCGGGTGAGGTCGAGGTCGATCTCGCGGTTCATCACGGCCGAGTGGGCCAGAAGCGACACCATTATGCCCTCAAGCTCACGGATGCTCTCGGTGACATTGCCGGCTATGAAGTCCATCACCTCGGCGGGGAGGGCCACGCCGTTCTGACGGGCTTTGCGCACAAGCACTTCGCGGCGCAGTTCGTAGTCGGGCTTCTCGAGCTCGGCGGTCATGCCCCACTTGAAGCGGTCGAGCATTCGCTTTTCCATGCCCTCCATCTGCGAGGGACGGGTGTCGCTCGAGAGGATTATCTGCTTTTGGTTGAGCTGCAGGTGGTTGAAGATATGGAAGAATGTGCCCTGAGTGCTCGGCTTGCCGATGAGATCCTGGATATCGTCGAGGATGAGCACGTCGATGCTCTGGTAGAAGTTGATGAAGTCGTTGATGCGGTTGTTGCGCAGGGCGGTGGTATACTGGCTCTCGAAGAGTCGGGCAGTGACATAGAGCACNCTGCTCGAGGGGTTCTGCTCCTTGATGCGGATNCCTATGGCCTGGATGAGGTGGGTTTTGCCCACGCCGGGGGAGCCGAAGATAAAGAGGGGATTGAAGGTCTTCATCTTGGGGTCGGCGGCGATAGCCTCACCGATGGAGCGAGCCACATGGTTGGAGTTTCCGCAGCAGTAGTTTTCGAAAGTATAGCGGGGATTGAGCTGCGCATCGATTTCGTCGGGCTGTTTGCGCTCGGCAAAGGGATTGGAAGTTGCACCGGGGCGGGGAGCCACAGCGGGGCTTGGATTGGAGCTCTGCATCGTCACTCCGGTGGTGGGCTCGTTGACCACCTGGTTGAAGTGGTAGAAGAGCTTCACATCCGGGCCATACACCTTGTGGAGGGTGCGGGTGATGAGCTTGATGTAGCGTTCGTCGAGCTGCTCTACGAAGAAGGGCGACGGCACCAACACATTGAGATTGTTGTTGGTGTAGCTGAGAGATGACACCGGTTTGAACCAAGCGTCAAATTGCTCGGCGGGAAGATTGTCCCGAAAGATTTCAAGACACTTTTCCCACAGCTGAATGTGGTTTTGCTCCATGATGCTGAATATGATTTGCTATACTTTCCACTGCAAAATTCCTACTATTTTTTTTGATAAACAAATGCTTTTTTATTTGCAAATTATAATCCTATCTCAACTATGCTGAACTTCAATTGATTATAAAATCCTCCCTATTTCATTTCAGTCGGCAATGTTATGAGCGGGGATTATCGCTTAAATATCAACGGATTGAGTGGGGAGAGCCGGAGAGGGCNTAAAGTGGCGGAGGAGTGCCTAACCTATTGACGAAGCCGACAGACAGCCGCTTCCGAGATTTGCGGCCACCTGTCGGCTTTATGGTGATAATTTAGATAAAATCTAAATAGTGTGCGGATCTCCTCTTAGAGGAGTTTGATGCTGATGTAACGCTTGGGATTGCGCTTCACGTCGATTAGCAGCGAGTCGAGGCTGGCGGCAGAATTGTTGAGGTTGTTGTAGAGGCCGGGGTCGTTGATGAGCATNCCGAGCGACGACTGTTTGGAGTTCATCTGCTTCATCACATTGTCGAGCGACTCTGTGATGCTGTGCACGTTGGCCAGAGTGGAATCGAGGGGCATTTTCTTGAGCTCAGCGGTGGCTGCTGCGAGGTCGGCCGAGATGTGGGTGAGATTGCCGGAGATATCCTTCACGTTGGCCATAGTGACCTTTGCATCGGCTGCAATGGCGGGAGTGGAGGCCATCATCACCGAGAGATTGCGGGTGCTGGTCTCGAGGTTGGCCATCACAGTGTCGAGACGCTTCACGGCGGCAAGCATCGCGGGGTCGGTGACGAGGGCGGTAATCGCTGTGAGAAGTGAGTCGACCTTAGGGAGAGCGGAGCTCACNGCGGGGAGGATNTCTTTGGTNACGTTGTCCATNAGTCCGGAGGCATTCACACCCTCGAGGCGGTCGCCGATGGCGTGGAAATCATTAGTGGCGGCCATGTGGAGCTCAATGGACGAGGTGCCCAGCATATCGGTGACAAGCACAGCCTTTGTGCCGGCAGGCACACGCAGCTTGCGGTCGAGGCTCAGCTCCACTTTCACATGGCCGGGGTTGTCGTACTCATATTCGATTTCCCTTACAAGGCCNACCTTGTAGCCNTTGACAGTCACCGGAGCCGACTGCGCCAGGCCGGCCACATTGGTGTAGGAGGTATAATAATAGTTGGCGGCCTTAAANACATTGATTCCCTTGAGATAGTCTATCCCGAAAAAGATGATGAGGAGAGTCACGAGCACTGTGAGTCCGATGAGGAGNTCTTTTGAAAAAATCTTTTTCATATACGTTTACCGTTGAGTGTTTTTATAATGAATGCGTCCGGAAATTTCTTTTTCACCTCCCGCAGATGTTTCGTGGCCTCTTCGGGAGTGGTGTGATTGCCGGTGGTATATTTCAGCACCCCGCCGTCGGAATAGCTTTCGGCGTCAGTGATGCCTTTGAGCTGCGGCGACGATGGCGAGAGGGGCTTGCCTGAGGTGAGAAATTGCACCTTATATATTATAATGTCTTTCTCAGGCTGAGTGTTCTCTGCGGGGGCTGCGGATTGCTCTTTTGGCGCGGGCTTCGGCTTGGGATGCTCCTTTGCTTTGGCGGGCTTGGATGCTTTGGCGGCGGGTCGGGCCGGAGTTTTTCCTTCGAGGGCCTCGCGCTGATGGTCGGCGGCGCGCTTGTAGGCGGCAAATCCGTTGTAGACGGCGCGGGCGAGCTTGTTCTGCCCCTCCTCGCTGTGCATGAATCTCTCCTGCTCGGGGTTGCAGATGAAGTCGAGCTCCACGAGTATGGCGGGCATACCGGTCTTGAAAAGCACCCAGAAGTTGGCCTGGCGCACTCCGCGGTCGCGGCGTCCGGCAGTGAGCACGAGCTCTTTCTGTATGGCCGAGGCGGCCTGAATGCTCTGCTCCATGTGTTTGTTCTGGCTCATCTCGAAGATGATGTAGCTCTCGGTGGAAGAGGGGTCGAAGCCTTCATAGACNGTGGAATAGTCCGACTCGAGCTTCATCACCTCGTTTTCTCTCATGGCCACTGCGAGGTTTTCCTCGCTGCGGCGGAAGCCGAGAGTGTAGACCGACGCGCCGGCCACAGTGCTGTGGTTCTTGTTTTTCTTGTCGACAGAGTTGGTGTGGATGGAGATGAATAGGTCGCCACCGGCCTTGTTGGCTATGTCGGCACGCCCCTGCAGGGTGACGAACGAGTCGTTGGCACGGGTNTGCACGATGTTGACCTCCGGCATATTCTCCTCTATGAGCTTCACTATCTTGCGGGCCACATTGAGGTTGATGGACTTTTCGTTGGTCACCTTACCGGGGGCGCCGTGGTCCTTTCCACCGTGGCCCGGGTCGATAACCACCGTAAAATCCTTGGCCTCCACGAGGGTGGGNGCGCAGAGGGTGAGCAGGGCGGTCAGTATATTGAAGATGAGTGTACGCATTGCGGATTTTGGAAAATTCCGCGCAAAGTTACAAAATATTCTCCGATAGGATGGTCTAAAAGGCCGATTTTAGGCTCTAAAGGCATATATTGTCTACTTTTATGCGTATCTTTGTATGAGAATCAGTATTTGCCGACTTCTATGATTAATCCTCAGAATCCTTTTTCCCATCCCATATATGTGATGCCCAAGCCTGTGGGCTCGGCGTGCAATATGGCATGCCGCTATTGCTATTATCTCGAAAAGAAGAAGTTTTATCCCGACGCGGGGCGTCAGATGATGTCGGAGGCCACGCTCGAGGAGTTTACCAAGCAGTATATCGCCGCGCAGACCACTCCCGAGGTGATGTTTACCTGGCATGGCGGGGAGGCCACGCTCCGTCCGCTCGATTTCTACCGCAAGGCCGTGGCGCTTCAGCGCAAGTATGCCGGCGGGAGGCGTATAGAGAATTGCCTGCAGACCAACGCCACGCTGCTCACCGACGAGTGGTGCCGATTTCTCAAGGAGGAGGGGTGGCTCGTGGGGGTGTCGATTGACGGCCCGCAGGAGTTTCACGACGAATACCGTCGCACNGGTGCCGGGAAGCCGTCGTTCATGAATGTGCTCCGCGGCATCAGGATGCTTCAGCGTCATGGTGTGGAATGGAACGCGCTGGCGGTGGTCAACGACTACAATGCCGACTATCCGCGCGAGTTCTATCAGTTCTTCAAGGAGCTGGGNTGCCGGTTCATACAGTTTACTCCGGTGGTGGAGCGCGTGAAGCCCGACTCGATGCTGGCCGATGTGTCTGTAGCCGGAGAGGTGACCGATTTCTCGGTCACTCCCGAGCAGTGGGGCGATTTCCTCTGCGGGGTGTTCGACGAGTGGGTGAAGGGCGATGTAGGCGAGGTGTTCGTGCAGCTCTTCGACGCTACTCTCGCCAACTGGGTGGGNGCGACCCCGGGGGTGTGTACCCTCGCGCCTCAATGCGGCCACGCGGCGGCTATGGAATGGAACGGCGACGTGTATTCATGCGACCACTTCGTGTTTCCGGCCTACAAGTTGGGCAATATCCACGAGTCGACTCTCATAGAGATGATGGGCTCCGACCGTCAGCTCAAATTCGGAGCCGACAAGCGCGACAAGCTNCCCAAGCAGTGCCGCCAGTGCCGATGGCTCTTCGCCTGCAATGGCGAATGTCCACGNAACAGATTCGCCCGGACCGCCGATGGCGAGCCCGGGCTTAACTACCTCTGTGAGGGCTACCGCAAGTTTTTTGCTCATGTGGCCCCCTATATGGATTTTATGAAACGTGAGCTTGAAGCAGGCCGTCCGCCGGCCAATGTCAACGGCATGAAGTTCTGAACCCTCAGCCGCTCCGGTNCGNGATTANTCGGCGCGCTCCAGCCTGAAGCTGATTACGCCGCTGTTGAGCTCGCCATTGTTGGGCTGTCCGTCGGCATCCACGGCATAATCCTCGCTGATGATGGCATAGAATCGTCCGTCGGCATAATATTGCGGAGCGGCGGGGAGTGTCACACCGCGCCAGTCGATTTTGAGGCCGGGATTCTCCTCGTCGAGNAGAGTGCGCGAGAGTAGGGTGCCGTCGTTCGCATCAAATACAAGCAGATATGCGTTGTTGTCGAGATATGCAATGAGGGTTATACAATCTTCGGCCAGNAGGGCAGAGTAGAATTGGATATAACTGTTCTGCACGTTATTTCTTTCTTCCGCCTCCATTCGGTAAAACTCTTGCTCCTTNTCGGGAGTGACGAAACGGCCGTGGCGGTCAGTGATGAGCACCTTTTCCAGCCCGGAGGGCTTTATCTCGTAGACGGTGTCGGCCATCGATATGAGTGCCCTTTCTCCACTTGGCTCAAATATTCCGGCATAGTAACCCAAGTTGTAGCCGGGCAGAGGAATGGAGTCGGTGAGATTGAAGTTCGGGTCAAGAATCCTTATTACGTCGCCCTCTTTTCTCTCATCAAGGATGTAGATGCCGGAGTTGAGCGAACCGATTGCAAAACGACGATTGTAGAATCGGGGAACAGGGTAGCTTCCCACGAGGCTGTCGGCAAACGTGTAGCGGTGCGCTCCACCTCCGGCTCCCTTTATCACGAGCTGACTGTTGGGACGGTCTACGAACACTCGCTCAATCCAGTTGTATTCGCCGGGGCCATTCCCTTTGTGGTTGAGGCGGCTCACAAGGCGGCCGTCGGCGAGGTTGAACACCCACACATTGTCAATGTCGGCCAGCACAATCGTGTCGCCGGCCACTCCGGCGATATTGCAATAGCCGCCGAGCAGGGCGGCGGTTGCAGTGTCGAGAGGGGTGTAGACCACATCGGTCACATTCAGNNGGTTCACANCGGTGGTCTCGGCCGTGGCGGCGGTGAGGTCCACTACCGGTACATCGTGGGCTGCCTCGTGTTTGCATCCCGNAGAGGCGAGAGCAATCAGGGCGGTGGCTGCGATAGCGGCTAAAGGAGAAGATTTCATAATGAGTCAGTTGTATAGTTTATTGCATATCGTCGTCTTCGGCGAGCTCGTCGTCGAGGTCGTCGAGGTCATCGAAGTCAAAGTCCCAGCCGTCTGACTCCATCGCCTCTGCGGTGAACTTGGANAGCTCGCGGCCTTCGCGCTTGGTGGGGCGGCCGAGGCCTTTGCGGCGGTCGACGAAACCGCTTATCTTCACCACTTCGAGCAGATCGAGCTCGCTCTGCGGGGTAATGTTTTCCATGTAGCCGGGCACGAGCTTGGCTCCGAGCCGGTTTTCGGTAAGCGCGAGCACTTTGAACGAGTAGGTGACCGGCGGTTTCCTCACCATCACCACATCGCCCGGCTTGATGGTGCGCGACGGCTTCACGGCGACACCGTCCACACTCACGCGCCCTTTCTTGCACGCCTCGGTGCTGATGGTGCGCGTCTTGAAGATGCGGGTGGCCCACATCCATTTGTCTATCCTTTCCTCGTTTTTGGCCATAGCTGTATGGGGGGACTACTTGTTGTTGAAATTGCACATAGCTGTCTGGAGTCCGGCCAGGCAGAAGGTCTTGATGGCATCCACGGCCACATCTATGCGAGCCGGCAGAGCCTCGCGCTGCTCGGGGGTGAACTGGCCGAGCACATAGTCAATCTGCTGACCGCGGGCATAGTCGTTGCCNATGCCGAAGCGCAGGCGGGGATANGCCTGGGTGCCGAGCATCAGGGCTATGTTTTTGAGCCCGTTGTGTCCGGCGTCGCTACCGTTGGCTTTGAGGCGGATAGCGCCGAAGGGGAGNGCGAGGTCGTCGACCACTATGAGGATGTTTTCGAGCTCTATCTTCTCTTTCTCCTTCCAGTAGCGCACGGCATTGCCGCTCAGGTTCATGTAGGTGGACGGCTTGAGCAGTATCAGCTGCTTGTTTTTGAGACGCATTGTAGCCACATCGCCGTAACGCTCAGTGGCAAATGAAATATTGGACGCCTTGGCTAAGGCGTCCAATATCATGAATCCTATGTTGTGGCGGGTCAGGCGATATTCGTCTCCGATGTTGCCCAGCCCCACAATCAGATATTTCATTCGGTGGGGGTGTTAGGCCGCTTGAGTGCGGCGTTTCACGATAATTATTTTGCGGCGGCAGCAGCGGCACCACGTGCGGCACGGGTGAGCTGTACGGCGCAAACCACAGCGTTCTTGGCGTTCATCAGTTCGAGGCCGTCGAAGTGGAGCTCGCCGATCTGCAGGGTCTTGCCGAGGCCGAGGTTGTCTACGTTGATAACCACGCGTTCGGGAATCTGGGTGTAGGGAGCCTTCACCTTGATCTTCTTCATGGAGAGGGTGAGCTTACCACCGGCCTTCACACCTTCGGCGTGGCCTTCGAGCTTCACGGGCACCTCGATGGTGACGGGCTTCTTGTCGCTAACCTCGAGGAGGTCGATGTGGAGGATGGTGTCCTTCACGGGGTGGAACTGGATGTCCTTGAGCACAGCCATGCGCTTTTCGCCATGGATGTCGAGCTCGATAGCGAAGATATCGGGGGTGTAGATGAGCTTGCGAACAGCGTCGTTGGTCACGGTGAGGTCGGTAGTGATAAGNCCCTTGCCGTTGCCGATTTCAACGATTTTCTCGCCCTCGCGGAGGGTGCCGGTGTAGGGGAGTGTGAAGATTTCGCCGCCGTTGAGCACTACGGGAATTTTCTCTTCTTTGCGGAGGGCCTTGGCGGCCTTCTTGCCGAGGTCAGTACGGGGCTCGGCTGTCAGCTGAAATGTCTTCATTTCAATTACTGGTTTTGGATGTGTTACTAAAAATTAAGTGATTGATTTGTTGCTCCTTAATTTCCCATCACACGCTGTGATGCTAAAAAGCGCTGCAAAGGTAAGCATTTTTGCGGTAATTACCTAATCCTCGCGCATTTTTCGTCATTTGTCATCTTAAAATACGATTTTTTCATTTTTCATTTCTCATTTTTTTGTAGTACATTTGCGATATGATTAACGAAATTCTTGACCACAACCGACGGTTTGTAGAAGAGCGAGGCTATGAGCGCTTTCTCACCGACAAATATCCCAACAAGCGCATCGCCATAGTCACTTGCATGGACACGCGCCTCGTGGAGCTCCTTCCTGCNGCCTTAGGCATAAAGAACGGCGACGTGAAGATAATCAAAAACGCCGGAGCTACNATCACCAACCCCTTCGACAGCACCATGCGCAGCCTCCTTGTGGCGGTCTATGANCTTGGTGTCAACGAGATAATGATTATCGGCCATACGTCGTGTGGCGTTCAGGGGATGGACAGCCGCGAGATGCTCCACCTTATGAAAGAGCGCGGCATNCCCGAGAGCAATATCACCCTGATGAAGCATTGCGGCATAGACCTCGACAGCTGGCTGCACGGATTTGACAGCACGGCCGACGCAATCCACGAGACAGTAGACCTCGTGCGCAACCATCCCCTCATGGCCAAAGACGTAGTGGTGAAAGGCTACATCATGGACTCCACCACCGGCCAGCTNACGCAGCTGTAATTTTTTTCGGNGAGGATAGGTGCTCGANAAGTTGATAATCTCGGGCGACGCACGCGTCGCCCCTACCCATTTGCGTGGAAATCAACCGTTTTTAGTAGGGGAGAGGCGTGCCTCTCCGGCCTGAATGTCATGCGCTTAGCTTAAAAGTATAGTTTGCGCTTCGGGGAAGCGCACGTTGT
>WFLX010041923.1_pt1 | contig 12813 bp, 6 predicted proteins | sample 4967041 | NCBI WGS metagenome assembly WFLX01 (sample SAMN12857096, study PRJNA449069) | gut metagenome | isolation source: stool from male and female vole | host: Microtus ochrogaster | place: USA:Florida | collected 2017 | reverse complement strand
ACCACACCGGTTTCGACATCACAGGTAAGACCGAAGAGGAACTCCGCGCCTTCTGTAAGAAGGAGGGTATCGAGGTAGAGGATTCTTACGGTAAGGGTAAACTCATCGACGAGATTTTCGGCGAGAAATGCGAAGGAAGCTATATCCAGCCTACATTTATCACCGACTATCCCATAGAGATGTCACCCCTCACCAAGCGCCACCGCGATAATCCGGAGTTGACCGAGCGTTTCGAGCTTATGGTCAACGGCAAGGAGCTTGCCAATGCCTATTCAGAGCTTAACGACCCGATCGACCAGTATGAGCGTTTCGTTGAGCAGATGCGTCTTGCCGACAAGGGTGACGACGAGGCTATGATTATCGACGGCGACTTCATCCGTGCCCTCGAATACGGTATGCCCCCCACATCTGGCATGGGTATCGGCATGGACCGTCTCACAATGCTTATGACGGGTCAGGAAGCTATTCAAGAAGTGCTTTTCTTCCCGCAGATGCGTCCGCAGAAGAAGCAGACAAAAGAGGAGGAGAACGAGGAGAAGGAGGCAGAATGATATGGGCTCCCTCGGTAAGATAGCGGTGATAGGTTCGGGCAGCTGGGCGACTGCGCTCGCCAAGCTGCTCCTTATCAACAACGACCGCATAAACTGGTACATTCGCAAGCCGGAACGGATCAATGAATTCATAAAATACCGCCGTAATCCGGTGTATCTCACCGATGTGACATTCGACACTGCACGCATCGACTTCACTTCCGACATCAATCAGGCTGTGGCAGATGCCAATACCCTTGTAATAGCTGTACCCTCCCCTTATGTGAAAGGGGAGGTTGACGGCATCACGGAAGACATATCCGACAAAAACATTGTGTCGGCGGTGAAGGGTATTGTGCCCGACCATAACATGATTCTCACCGAATGGTTTTCTCAGCGTTTNGGTTGCAAGGATGCCAACCTGCTCGTGATAGGGGGTCCCTGNCANGCCGAAGAGGTNGCNCTCGACCATCTGAGCTATCTCACCATCGGCTGCCACGACAGTGAGAAGAGCCGTCTTTTCTGNAAGGAGATAGCCGGACCTAAGCTGAAGACCATCGTTTCCGACGATGTGGCNGGAATAGAATATGGTGCGGTGCTAAAGAATGTCTANGCCATTGCTTCCGGCATGGTGGGCGGTATGAAAGCCGGCGACAACTTCAAGGCTATGCTTGTGTGCAACGCCATAAGGGAGATGCGCCGATTCGTAGATGCCATAGCCCCTATGCAGCGCGACATATGCCGCTCCGCATATTTGGGCGACCTCCTTGTCACCTGCTACAGCCCCTTCTCGCGCAACCATAATTTCGGTGCGATGATAGGAAAAGGCTATAGTGTGAAGGCTGCGAAAATGGAGATGGAGATGGTGGCTGAAGGTTACTACGGCACCCACTGCATCCACGAGATCAACGAGCGCACGGTAAAGGTGGATATGCCCATTCTCAACTGCGTATTCTCAATCCTTTATGAGAACCGTAACCCACGCAAGGCTTTCCGTAGCATTGCCGATACTTTCTCATAAACCTTTTCCGCTTCGGAAGCATTATAGTATAAAAGGATGCTCCCGCAGGTGCGTCCGAATAAGTAGTGTATCTAACCCCCAAATTATATAGACAATGAAATCTATTGAACTCAACATCCAAGATGCGGTATACTTCGCAGAGAAGCAGTATGAAGCAAATCAGCCGGCAGCTGTAGACGCTATGTCGAAGCTCCACGAAGGCTCAGGCGAAGGTGCTGACTTCCTCGGATGGCTTAATCTCCCCTCATCTACTCCGGCAGACCTTCTCGACCGTATCAACAAGACAGCAGCCCGTCTGCGTGAAAACTGCGACTACGTGGTATGCGTAGGCATCGGNGGCAGCTATCTCGGTGCNAAGGCTGTGATNTCAGCTCTCTCCGACAACTTTGCCGATTTCTATGNTCCGCAGCCCAAGAACCCGAAAGTNCTCTATGCAGGTCAGAATATCGGTGAGGAATACACTGCAGAGCTTGAGAAGCTCCTCGACGGCAAGAAATTCGGTATCATCGTAATCTCCAAGAGCGGCACAACAACTGAGCCCGCCATCGCTTTCCGTATCCTTAAGGAACTCCTCGAAAAGCAGGCAGGTAAAGAGGCTGCTAAAGACCTCATCGTAGCTGTGACCGACGAGAAGAAGGGCGCACTCCGCACTCTCGCTACTCAGGAGGGTTATGAGACTTATGTAATTCCCGACAACGTAGGTGGTCGTTTCTCAGTTCTCACTCCCGTAGGTCTTCTCCCCATCGCTTGTGCAGGTTTCGATATCAACAAGCTCGTGGCTGGTGCAGCTGAGATGGAAGAGACTACAAAGCACCCCGGTGCAGAGAACCCCGCAGAGATCTACGCACGTCTTCGCAACGCACTCTATCAGAGTGGCAAGAAGATTGAGATTCTCGTCAACTACAACCCGAAACTCCACTACTTCGCAGAATGGTGGAAACAGCTCTACGGTGAGAGCGAGGGTAAAGATGGCAAGGGTATCTTCCCCGCATCTGTTGACTTCACAACCGACCTTCACTCAATGGGTCAGTGGATTCAGGATGGCGAGCGCACAATCTTCGAGACTGTCCTTTCAGTGAAGAAGCCCGCTATCACACGTCGTATACCTCAGGACGCTGCCAACCTCGACGGCATCAACTACCTCGCAGGTAAGAACATCGACGAAGTTAACAAGATGGCAGAACTCGGCACCAAGATTGCCCATGTTGACGGTGGCGTGCCCAACATCAAGATTGAGCTTAACAAGCTCGACGAGCACACTCTCGGTCAGCTCATCTACTTCTTCGAGAAGGCTTGCGGCATCAGCGGCTATATGCTCGGTGTCAACCCCTTCAACCAGCCCGGTGTAGAGGCATACAAGAAGAACATGTTTGCCCTCCTCGAAAAGCCCGGCTACGAAAAAGAGACCGAAGCCATCAAAGCCAAATTGAAATAACCAATAAAAAAACAAGGCTGCCTATCAGCACAAAGGCTGACCATTGCAGCAGTATTACCACAAGGGAGAGTCGATACTCAAATCGCCTCTCCCTTATTTTATATACTTATATTTTATATACTTACTTTTCATACACCAACTTTATAGGGTCAATGCCAACACTCATTGAAATGTGAAAAATCGTAGGGACATGGCGTGCCATGTCCGCATACCAAAGCATTGGTTATCAAAAGGATTAATCAGCATCACCAATGCTGANATGGCACGCCATGTCCCTACANTTCTAATTATAATAAGCATAAATCCCNTTGACCCCCTTTTGTATACTTTTGACTACTTTCCTATACTTTTTGGGTAAGTTTATAGGGGGAATCTTGCATTTCATTCTCTTTTATCTTAACTTTGCCGACAATTCNACNCTCTGCGTCACACNCCTCNTCNANCTCTNNNTGANNGNTCGGAGTGAACGGTGNAAAAACTCTCAACCCAAATCCTTGACCAATGAAAAGACTCTTTCATTTACTCATATTCCTCCTGTGCCTCCCCTCAATCGCTTCAGCTGCTTTCAATGGCTCGTCGGAGCATTACCTCGCAATGCTCGATTCATTGATAACAGAGAAAGAGGAGTTTCAGAAAACCAAGCAATCCCGCATAGCCTATTTCCAAAACAAAGCCCGTAATGCCGTTACCGATCAGGATAAATTCATTGCCTATTCACAGCTTTTCGATGAGTATGCCACCTTCAACGCTGACTCCGCGCTGAAATACATTGACCTTAACATCACTATAGCCGATAAATCGGGAAATCCTGAATGGAAAACTACTACAAGAATTGATAGATCCAATCTCCTCGCAGGCACAGGTCTGCTTAAAGAGGCTGAAAATACAATGCAATCAATCAACCGAAAAGAGATGCCCGCTGACCTGCTCCCCGCCTACTACGGACAGATGATATTCCTTTACAGCCATCTCGGCAATTACGCCGGAGGTGATAAGAACGAATATTATGTGAAGGAGAGGGCTTACAAAGATTCTATTATAGCAGTTATCCCCACGTCTCATAAGGATTATCTATGGTATAAAGGTTGGGATATACTCGGAACCGATAAGACCGACCCTACTCTGATACCCTCCCTACTGAAGAAGGTGGAAGATTCCCAACTCAACTCAAGAGAGGATGCAATGGCTTTCTATATGCTTGCAAAGCTTTATGAATGGGAGGGCGACAAGGAAAATTACAAGAAGTATATGGCGTTGTCCGCTATCTGCGATGTGAAGACAGCCAACGCCGAGATAGCCTCCCTTGAAGAATTGGCAAAGATTATGTTCGACAAAGGGAAAGGGGATATTGACCGGGCATATGATTACATCAACTACAGTCTTAATAAAGCACTCACGTTTCCCAACCGTGTGAGGGCTTTCGGCATTGCCCGCACTCAAGATGAGATCAACCTTGCCTATCAGCAACGTGCACGGATGCAGGAAAGGCGGATCCGNCTCTTCCTGGTGCTCGTGGGTGCCCTCGCCTTACTTTCCCTCTTCACAGTGGCGGTGATAATCGTGCAGAACAGGAAACTCAAGAAGCAGCGTGAAAATCTTGATGTCGCCAACAAGGAACTCAACAANCATATNCAACAGCTTTCGGAAGCACAGCGACAACTCGCCGATGCCAACTCTCGTCTCACCGAACTCAACAATGACCTCCACAANAAGAACGAAGAGCTCAATGAGGCAAACTATGTGAAGGAGGAATACATCGGCTATCTCTTCACTATCTGCTCAAANTACATTGGTAAACTTGAAGATTTCCGAAAGAGCATCCATGTGAAAGCCATCACAAGGAAATACAAAGAGATTGAAGCGGCAACGGAGACTCACGATTCAATGAAGAAGGAATTGAAAGATTTCTATAAATCGTTTGACACTGTGTTCCTCCACATTTATCCCAACTTCATCAACGACTTCAATGCCCTCCTCCAACCCGACAAACAGATTATACCAAAGGATGAGGAGTTGCTCAACACCGAGCTGCGAATCTACGCCCTTGTCAGGCTCGGCATCACCGACAGCGTAAAGATTGCCGAGTTTCTCCACTGCTCTCCGCAGACCGTCTACAACAACCGGTTCCGTGTGCGCAACAAGGCAATCATACCTCGCGAAGATTTCGCCGAGACCGTCCGCACCCTCGGTAAATTCATGGAAAGACCCTCCTAACCACCCTTTTTCAGCTTTCCCTACGCCCTGCCGACCTTTACTTTTTTTCTTATTTATAAATTATCAAAATGCTGACCTTTAAAAGGTTGGCATTTACTTTTTATTACCTCTCCCCTTTACCTGCCACTACACCCTATCCGAATAGTTAATAATTTTGCACCGTGACTCAAAACCAAAAATCACACCCTCAACCCGGAGGCTTAACCCTCCTTAACCGATAATACCACAAATAAAAATTCAATATCTAACCTATAACCTAATGAAAAGAAAGTTCAATCTTTTACCATTGGCTCTATTCTTAGTCATGGTTCTCACGGGCGGAATCTCGGCATGGGCTGCCGACATCACCGCATCCGGAACGGTGGTCGATAAAGATGGCGAACCACTCATCGGAGTTTCTATCGGTGTTAAGGGGAAGCCCGGACTGGGCACCGCATCCGAAGTTGACGGCTCCTTCAAAATCAAAGTGCCGGAAAATTCCACTCTCGTTTTCTCCTACATCGGATGTGTCACCAAAGAGATGAAGGCATCCGCGAAAATGGAAGTTGTGCTTGAGGAAGACAGCTCCAACCTCGACGAGGTAGTAGTGATCGGCTACGGCGCAGTGAAGCGCAAAGACCTCACAACCGCAGTCTCCACCGTAGGCGAAGAGGCATTTGAAAACCGTCCTATCGTATCGGCTGCGCAGGCAATCCAGGGTAAAGCTCCGGGTGTGGCTGTTCAGCAGCCCACAGGTGCTCCCGGCGGAGGCATGACCGTGAGAGTGCGTGGCACAACCTCCTTCAATGGCTCCAACGAACCTCTCTATGTAGTAGACGGCGTGCCTGTAGACAACGTAGACTTCCTCTCTCCGGGCGACATCGAGAATATGCAGATTCTTAAAGATGCTTCATCTGCTGCCATCTACGGTTCTCGCGGTGCAAACGGCGTTGTGATCATCACCACCAAGAATGGTAAATCGGGTGATGCAAAGATTTCACTCAACCTCCAGGGCGGTTTCACCAATGTGGCAAAGAAGCTCGACGTGCTCAATGCTGCGCAATATAAGGCTCTTATGGATGAAATCGGTCTTGTGAAGCTTCCCGACGGACTTACCGACCAGACCGACTGGTTTGATGAAACCTATCGCACTGGTAACACGCAGACCTATCAGCTCTCCATTTCCCAGAAAGCGGAGAAGATCAGCTATTATCTCTCAGGTGGCTACCAGAGAGACCGTGGTATTCTTCAAAGCTCTTTCTTCCAGCGCTTCAACTTCCGTGCAAATGTAGAGGGCAAGGTGCGCTCATGGCTCACAGCGAAAGCCAACGTGGTTTATTCAGATTATTCATCCAACGGCGGCGGTGCAATGGGTACAGTCGGCAACCGTGGCGGTGTGATTCTCGCAGTGGTCAACACTCCGACCTATGCTCCCGTGTGGGATCCCGAGAATCCTGAACGCTACTACAACAACTTCTACGGACTCAATATGCAAAGCCCCGTTGAGAACGAGGCTCGTCAGGAAGCAAACCGCAACCGCGAAAACCGACTCATCGCATCCGGTGAACTCCTCTTCGATATTGCCAAGGGTCTTACCTTCTCCAGCAAGTTCACAATGGACCGCCGCCACGGCTGGAACACCTCTTTCCTTGACCCTGAAAAGACTACCTGGGGTCGCGAACAGGGTGGCACAGCCTACGACGGACGCAGCTATAACACTGTCCTAACCTGGGATAATGTAGCCAACTATAACCTTACATTCGGTAAGAACTCCCTCGGCATTATGGCAGCGACTTCATGGACCGACTCCAATTACTCCACCAACTGGATCAACGGTCAGTATTTCAGAAACGGCTCTATCCAAACTCTCAATGCTGCAAACAAAATCAGCTGGACAGGCACAGGTTCAAGTGGCTCGCAGTGGGGAATCATGTCTTATCTCGGACGTATATCCTACAATTACGACTCCAAATATCTCGTATCAGCCAATATCCGCTACGACGGCTCCTCAAAGCTCCACCCCGACCATCGTTGGAAAGCCTTCCCCTCTGTGTCGGCTGCCTGGCGACTCTCTCAGGAGGAATGGCTAAAGAATGTGACTTGGATCTACGACCTCAAACTGCGTGCCGGCTGGGGTAAGACCGGCAACCAGGACGGCGTGGGCGACTATGCTTATCTCCAGCGCTACAACATTAACCGTGTGGCTTGGTTTNAGGAGGGTAACGCCACAGCTGTACCAACNATCAGCCAGGCTAACCTCCGCACACGCGACCTCACTTGGGAGACCACTACCCAGACAGGCATCGGNGTAGACTTCGCAGTGCTCAACAACCGTATCGAACTCAGTGCAGATGTCTACTATAAGAAGACCACCGATATGCTGATGTGGGTTTCGCTCCCCTCAGGTGCGGCAGCTGCAAGNTCAATACAGAGAAACGAGGGTGAGATGACCAACAAGGGCTTCGAGTTCGGAATCACCTCACGCAATTTCAATGGTCCCTTCACCTGGACCACCAACCTCAATATGTCGTTCAACAAGAACAAACTCACCAAGCTCGAACTTCAGAAAGTGTATCTCGATGCCGTTACGAGCGAGACTGTAAACGAGGCAGTGGTGCGCAACGAGCCGGGTCGTTCGCTCGGTGGCTTCTATGGCTACATCGCCAACGGTGTAGACCCCGAGACAGGTCTTATGATGTATGAAGACCTCAACGGCGACGGTCGTATATCATCTTCCGACCGCACATTTATCGGCGACCCTAATCCCGATTTCACCTTCGGTATGACCAACACCTTCTCCTACAAAGGCTTCAACCTTAGCATCTTCCTGCAAGGCTCGTATGGCAACGACATCTTCAACGCCTCAAGAATGGANACTGAAGGTATGTATGACGGCAAGAACCAGACAGCCAATGTGCTGAAACGCTGGCGCATCCCGGGCCAGATCACAGATATGCCCAAGGCCGGTTGGAATATGCGTAACTCCACCTACTTCGTGGANGANGGNAGCTACATCCGCATCAAGGATATATCACTCTCCTATGATATCCAAGGAAAATGGATGAGAAAGCTCGGCATAACCCGCATCCAGCCATATTTCACCGCCTCTAACCTCGTGACCTTCACCCACTACTCCGGCATGGACCCGGAAGTTAACCAATGGGGAAGCAGCGGCGCGGTGCAGGGCATCGACTGGGGCACCTATCCCCACTGCAAAAGCTATGTATTCGGACTTAACATTGACTTCTAAACACAGCCTCTCATTATGAAATACAGATATTTAATCCCCGCCATACTCGGATGCTCACTCATCCTCCCCTCTTGCAGCCTCGACTATGAGCCTGTGAGCGACTATTCCGACGTGACCGAAGGCTCTATCGACAATACGGAAGATGAAATAATCTACCAAAACCGTGCCGATGCCGAAAGTGCCCTCACCGCTCTCTATGAAGACTTCCGTGGCAATCAGAACCAGCTTCAGCTCGACTACCTTCTTATCGGCGACGTGCATAGCGACAATGCCTATGCCGGCACAACAGGTAGTGAGGTTGTAGACCCCGCTACAAACGACCTCAACGGTACCACCCTCTGCGTAAACCGCGACTGGAACTATTATATGCTTCAGGCTGCAAAATGCACGAAGTTCATCGTGGGTGTAGGTTCAGTTGCCGACAAGAGTCTCTCCGAGTCTGAAATCAACACAATGCGTGCCCAAGCAGAGATTCTTCGTGCCTTCATATGGTTCAGAATGGTGCGTATGTGGGGCAACATACCCATCGTGACCACCATACCCAAGGATATAACCTCGGAGAATATCGAAGAATCGTATGAGAGCTATTTCCCTGCTCAAAACACAGAGGCTGAGGCTTACGAATATATTCTGAAAGACCTCGAAGACGCGCTCAAATATGCTCCCGACGGCACTACCGACAAGACTCGCTTCAGCAAGGATGTGGCACGTGCAATCCTCGCCAAAGTATATGCCGAGAAGCCTGTGCGCGACTANGCCAAGGTAATACAGTATGTGGATGAGCTTACAGCTCGCGGCTATGCCCTCTGCCCCGAATATGGCGACCTCTTCAACATCGACGGTCCCGTAAAGGATGGCTTCACTGCTACTCCCCTCTACACCAACACCGTGGAATCGATTCTTGAGGTACACTATCCCGTAGGTTCGGGTAACTGGGCATCTTGGATGTATGGACGCTGCCTTGAAGACTGGGACAACAGCTTCTCTTGGGCAAAGTGGATCACACCCTCACGCGATCTTCTTTCCGCTTTCGACAAGGAGGGAGATACCAAACGTAAGGAGCAAACCGTTGTATACTATGAGTGTGCATGGAGCAACTATTATCCATCTGACAACTATGCCTTCATGTATAAGGTACGCTCAGGCTATAGCAACATCTTCTTCCTGCGCTACGACGACGTGCTCCTCCTTAAAGCAGAGGCTCTCCTCAACGGCGACAACGTAGANCTTGAGGGCGCAGCTGCAATAATCGATCGCATCCGTGAACGTGCCGGCGTGGCAAAGCTCTCATCATCTGAAAAGAGCAACAAGGAAAATCTTATGAAAGCCTACGTNAATGAACGCCGCCTCGAACTCGCCTGTGAGGGTGAACGCTGGTTTGACCTCGTACGCCTCGGCCTTGTGGAAGAGGCTATGGCGGCAGCTCAGCGCAACGACCCCGGTCGCTTACCTATAGCCGTGCCTTACACCGCAAATTCCTACCTGCTCCCTATTCCGCAGGATGTGCTCGACACCAACCCCAACGTGGTGCAGAACCCCGGCTATTAATCTTTTTACTAATTCATAATCTTTCATGACTACTATTCGCGTGACTATAGCATCTCTTATCGCTCTCGGCGCAATGATGATCTCTTGCGGCAGCGACAAAAACGACGTGGCTCAGCCTACGGTGCCTCCCACCCCTGAGACTCCACAGACCTCCGACGTGAGAATGGTGACAACCACTGCCAACCGTGCCAAAGACCTCACGGAATCCTACATAGGTTTCAGCACCACCGACAATATGTCACCCTCAACGATACGCATCAATCCCGGCGAGACTTTCCAGACCATCGACGGCTTCGGTGCTGCAATCACCGGTTCTACAGCCTACAATCTGCTGAAGATGACTCCGGAAGACCGTACCAAGTTCCTCAAGGAGACCTTCTCCCCTACGGAAGGCTACGGTATGAGCTACATCCGTATCTGCATCGGCTGCTCCGACTTCTCTCTGAGTGAATACACTTGCTGNGACATCAAAGGCATCGAGAACTTCGCTCTCACGGCTGAGGAGACTGAATATGTCATTCCGGTGCTTAAGGAGATTTTGGCAATAAATCCCTCCATTAAGATTATGGGCTCGCCCTGGACCGCTCCGAAATGGATGAAGGTAAACAACCTAACTGAGCTTAAACCCCATGATTCCTGGACAAGCGGACATCTCAACCCGGAATATTATCAGGATTATGCTGAATATTTCGTGAAATGGATTCAGGCGTTCAAGAAAGAGGGCATTGACATTTACGCAATGACCGTTCAGAACGAGCCCCTCAACCATGGCAATTCCGCTTCGATGTTTATGGGCTGGGATGAGCAGCGCGACTTCATCAAGAGCGCACTCGGTCCTAAGTTCCGTGAGGCGGGTATCAACACCAAGATTTATGCCTTCGACCACAACTACAACTACGACAACCTCCCCGATCAGCAGAGCTATCCCACCAAGATATATGCCGACGCCGACGCTTCGCAGTATATTGCCGGTGCAGCCTACCACAACTACGGAGGAAATGTAGAGGAACTTAATTCAATCCATAAGGCTTATCCCGACAAGGAATTGGTGTTTACCGAATCAACAGCCGGCGACTGGAACGACGGCGCCAACTTGCAGAAACGTCTTGTGGATGATATGGAGCAGATNACTCTCGGCACCGTCAACCGCTGGAGCCGTGGAGCCATGATTTGGAATCTTATGCTCGATGCCAAGCGCGGACCTAACCGTCCCGGAGGCTGCACTACCGGCTTCGGTGCCGTAGACATAGCCGACGACTACAAGACTATACGCCGCAACTCCTTCTACTACATCATGGCACATATGTCTACTGCCGTTCAGCCCGGAGCTGTACGCATAGGCTCATCGGGCTACTCTCCTGCAGGACTCACCTACTCCGCTTTCAGGAATCCCGACAACTCGTATGCACTCGTGCTGAGCAACAGCAAGTCGGAAGATGTCAAGGCAACCGTAGACGACGGCAACCATCATTTCCCCGTCACTGTCCCTGCCAACGGCATCGTGTCCCTCTCTTGGAAGTGATGACAGGATAACTAAACTTAAACCCAACCTTAACAATCCCCACGGACTAATATATGAAACCCTATAAATTATTATCTCTGTTCCTGGCATCGGCATCACTGCTCACCGCGTGCAGCGACGACGATACCCCGGCTCCCGGAAATCCCGTTATGGATGTCACCGGAAATCTTGGCGAGGCTTGCTTCGGCGACTCTCTGCGCTTCGCAATAAAAGCCACCGATCCGGAAGTGCCACTCTCTACTATCCATGCTGAGCTATATTTCGGCGACGAGATGGTGAGCGAGAAAGTGATACGCACAAAAGTGAGCGGCGAGACCTACGAANGTAAGCTCTACGTCCCCTACTACGCCAATATTCCCGACGGTCAGGCGACGTTGCGTCTTACCCTCCAGAACATTCACTTCACAACCACCGAGCAAACCTACAACGTCAAGATTTCTCATCCCGACTATCCCTCGCTGATTTTCCGTGCGGAGACAGGTGAGGAATACACAATGCAGCGCGATGCCCAATACGTTTACTCCGTCACCCAACGTTTTCCGGCTGAGATGCGTGGCNTGATTGTGGCTCCCGCTCTCGGAGAAAACGGCAATGAGATTGTATTCGGCTATGAGAACAGCGAAATCAAGCCCTACGCAGACGGTATGATACCCTTCTCCAATTCTGCCCCCGGNCGCTACGCAATCTCATTCAATACTTTCAGCTTTGAAGGCTCTCCGTTTGTTACCCTCACTCTAAACGGACAGAAGCTTGAGGCCATAAGCGAAACAGAGTCGGCAATCGATCTCAATCTCGCCAAAGGTGACCTCATTACTCCCGACGGATTCCCCGAATTTGCCGAATGGTGGATTAATCCTGACTATTTCGTCAAGAATGAGGATGGCTCTCTCACATTCAATGCCTACAACGGCAACTACCGCGTAATTGCCGACACCAAGCGCAGATATTTCCGTGTGTACAAACTCAACGGCAACAATCCGGCCACACTCAACGACGACGGCACGGGAGCACTCTGGATTATAGGTGCCGGAATTGGTCATCCCTCACTCTCCAACGAAGTAGGCTGGACCACTGAGAATGCCATCTGTATGGCTCCGACCGGTGAAAAGACCTATCAGGTGACACTCGTAGGTGGTAAGACAGTGTCGGTAGACAACATCAACTTCAAGTTCTTCGGTCAGATGGGCTGGGGCGTAGAATTGACAGGTGACGATCTTGTATCTAAATCCAACCTCATCGGCGTGGGTACAGGCAGCAACGGCCACGACCCGGGCAACCTCTTCCTCGAAGATGGGGTGGTGCTTCAGGACAACG
>WFLX010040369.1_pt1 | contig 12818 bp, 10 predicted proteins | sample 4967041 | NCBI WGS metagenome assembly WFLX01 (sample SAMN12857096, study PRJNA449069) | gut metagenome | isolation source: stool from male and female vole | host: Microtus ochrogaster | place: USA:Florida | collected 2017 | reverse complement strand
CACTACGCACTACGCGTTACGCATTATGCATTCGCTTTATTGGCATCCTTCACTGATTGAGGCACTGCTTCATTGAAAAGCTTCAAAGCTGCTGAGATCTCTTCGTTAAAGTCTTTGCGAATCTTCTCGAAGAGTTTCTTAAAGTATTCTCCCTTTGCCTGCTTGTATTCTTCCATATTGGCAAAACCTTTTACTCCGCGTCCAAAGTAACGGTTTGCATTCGCTTTGGCTGCCCCTGTAGCCCCGAGCACTTTAGTCACTGCTACTGAGATTTTTTCACGATCAGCCCCTTCTACATTATAGTATACTGTCATCATTTCGTCGCATACAGATGCTCCTACGGCCTCTACTGCTTTCTTAAACTGCTGTTTATTCATTGTTCTTGATTTTTATAAATTTGTTTTTACATTTAGTNATTTCAACCAAAGCCACTGTTTGANCTTNGTTTTTGATTATATAACAAACTTCATAGCCCATTTTGTNCTNTTCAACTTTNCNGACTTTCATACGTTTTATAATAAACTCTTCTTTCGCTCACCAACAAAAGGATAATGGATCGATATCTTTATAAATCCATAATCCTGTAATCCTTATGCTGAGAAAGCGAAACATAAATGACTGATTAATGAAAAAACTACCATTATTGATATTGCTCTTCGTAGCCGGAATTGCTGGAGGGTTTGCAGTCTCTGAAAGCGATGCTGTTAAGCAGAAAGCGCCGACTTTTGAAGATGCTATAGCTATAATTAAGAAGTATGAGCTATCAATCCCCTCCCCACCTATAAGGTAGCGTCGGCCGAGGGGGTAAGAATACATCTTGAAGATGGGCGCGAACTGATCGACGGCATGTCGTCGTGGTGGTGTGCCATCCATGGCTACAATCATCCGCGCCTCAATGAGGCGGCTGTCAGGCAGCTGAAGAAGATGAGCCATGTGATGTTTGGCGGCTTCACCCACGATCCGGCTATCGAGTTAGGGGAGCTCCTTCTGGAGATGGCCCCTGAGGAGATGAACAATATATTCTTTGCTGACTCAGGCTCTGTGGCAGTTGAGGTAGCGATGAAGATGGCGATTCAGGCTTCGGTGTCACGTAGCGGCGACCACCGCAAGACCAATTTTGTGACTATCCGCAGCGGCTATCATGGCGACACATGGAACGCCATGAGTGTCTGCGACCCTGTCACCGGTATGCACGGCGCCTTCGGGTCGGCCCTGCCGATACGTTATTTCGTAGACGCTCCTACCATCCGCCCCGGCCAGGAGTGGGATCCGGATGATTTCGAGCCTATGCGGCGCATGGTGATGGCCCACCGCGACGAACTTGCGGCGTTGATCCTGGAGCCTATAGTGCAAGGCGCGGGCGGGATGAGATTCTATCATCCGGAGTATCTCCGCGAGGCGCGCCGCCTATGCGACGAGGCAGGAATCTACCTGATATTCGACGAGATAGCGACCGGATTTTATCGCACAGGCAAATGCTTCGCACTCGAACATGCCGGAGTGACGCCTGATATCATGTGTGTAGGCAAAGGGCTCACCGGGGGCTACATGACCCTCAGCGCCGTGCTCACCACCAAAGAGGTTGCCGACACTATATCCCGTGGCGAAGCCGGAGTGATGATGCATGGGCCCACATTCATGGCCAATCCGCTGGCCTGCGCAGTGGCAGCCGAGTCGCTCAGGCTCTTCAAAGAACAGGATATGGAGAGCCGTATCTCCCACATAGAGAGCGAAATCCGCCGCCACTTCAAGGGTGCGGTGGGGAAGCCGGGAGTGAAGGATGTGAGAGTGCTCGGCGCGATCGGAGTGATAGAGATGGAGGAGCCTGTAGATGTTGGTGAATTTCAGAAAGTTTGCACTCAGAAAGGAATCTGGGTGCGCCCCTTCGGACGCAACATCTACATCATGCCACCTTATATAATAAGCGACGACGACCTCGAACAGCTCTGTCTGCGCCTGATCGAAATCCTTCCCCGATAAAACACCCCATAACTCATACCTCTCCCCCACCATCTACAAATGAAAATATTTATCAGTGGCATCGACACAGATGCCGGAAAGAGCTTTGTGACAGGCTATCTCGCCTCTCGCCTCATGAAGGAGGGGAAGCGGGTCATAACCCAGAAATTCATTCAGACCGGTAATACGGGATTCTCGGAGGATATCGACCTTCACCGCAAGATCATGGGCACCGGCCCACTCCCGGAGGATCTCGACCACACGACATCGCCGGTGATATTCTCCTACCCCGCCTCGGCGCAACTTGCCGCGAGGATCGACGGGCGCGAAATCGACCTCGCTGTAATCGACGCAGCTACCGAGCGTCTGGCCGAGCTCTATGATATGGTGCTGATAGAGGGTGCAGGAGGTCTGATGGTGCCTCTGACCGACGACTTTTTCACTATCGATTATATCACCACCCGCCATCTCCCGGTGATCCTCGTGACCAACGGGCGTCTCGGCTCCATCAACCATACGATACTCTCGCTCGAAGCAATAAAATCAAGAGGGATAGAGCTGCTGGCAGTGATCTACAACGAGCATTTCGACATCGACAAGACCATAGCGACCGACAGCCGCGACTTCATCCGCCGATATACCGCCACCCACTTTCCGAAAGCCCGCTTCGCCACCGTCCCCACCATTCAATGCGGGGAATGACGGCACCCTGACCCTCGGGGGAGGAGTAGCGTGCGCCCGGGAAAATCTATGCCCCGGAGGGAGGTAGAGCAACCTGCCGGCGGGAGGGTGACGACGACAACATGACGCCTGAGGAAGGCTTCATGGTCGGCAATAGTGAAAATGAATTAAAAGCGGAGTGAAAAGCAAGATAATATGAGGTTTTTTTGATAATTTCTGAGTAACTTTGGAGATAATTTTCAGGACTGCTGACCGCGGCCCTTTAACAACGAATTACCTGACTACTCAAAGACACGATGAAAAAACTGATATTGGTCGCTATAGTGACCGTGCTTTTGGGCGCCATCACCTCAGCCGCCACCCGCAGCAAGAAGAGCGACATCTCGCGCAATCTTGATATTTTCAATGCTCTCTACAAGGAGCTGCAGACCTTCTATGTAGACTCTATCGATGCCGATAAGTCGATCAACACCGCTATTGCGGCGATGCTCGATGAGATCGACCCATATACGGAGTATATCTCAGCCAAGGATCAGGAATCGTTTCGCACCATCACTACCGGTGAATATGGCGGCATCGGGTCGATGATCCAGCAGACTCCTCGGGGGGTGATCATCTCCGAGCCCTATGAGGGAAGCCCGGCCCTTACCGGAGGTCTCCGCGCCGGCGACATCTTCCTCGAGATTGACGGCGACACCGTAAGCTCGCTCACCACGGAGCAGATCAGCAGCCGCCTCAAAGGACAAAGCGGCACAACCGTGCGCCTGAAGATGAAGCGTCCCTGGGCCGAGCCGGACTCCATACTCAACTTTGAAATCAAAAGAGGGAAGATACAGCTCCCCTCGGTCAATTATGCCGGGATGCAGCCTGACGGCATAGGAATCGTAGAGCTCAACACCTTCTCTGAAAAGAGCTATCCTGAAGTCCGCGAGGCTGTGGAACGTCTCATAGGCGAGGGAGCCAAGGGGATAGTGCTCGACCTGCGTGGCAATGGCGGCGGCCTTCTGGAGAGCGCTGTGGAAATCCTCGGCATATTCCTCCCCAAGGGGACACATGTGCTGACCACCCGCGGACAGGATATCACCTCCGAGAAACTCTATAAGACAGCCGTGAAGCCTGTCGACACCAAGATACCCCTCGCAGTTCTCATCGACGGGGGCACCGCCTCGGNGGNAGAAATCGNAGCCNGAGCGCTTCAGGACCTCGNTCGCGCTGTGGTCATCGGCTCCCGCTCATTCGGCAAAGGGCTCGTGCAGACCACACGCCGCCTCCCCTACGACGGACTGCTCAAAGTCACTGTCTCGAAATATTATATCCCCTCGGGGCGTCTGATCCAGGCCATCGACTACTCCCGCCGCAATTCCGACGGCTCAGTAGCCAGAATCCCTGACAGCCTCACCACGGTGTTTTACACCGCCGGAGGTCGCGAGGTGCGCGACGGCGGAGGGATCACTCCTGACATCAAAGTGGACTATCCTGACGTCAACCGACTGACCTACAATGTGGTTCGCGACAACTGGGCCTTTGATTTCGCCACCAAATATGCAGCCACCCACCCCTCGATAGCAGCTCCTGAGGAGTTTGAGGTGACTGATGAGATCTACGATGAGTTCAAGGGTTTTATCGACCCCGAGAAATTCAACTACGACAAAGTTTGTGAGACGGCTGTGAATCAGCTGCGCGAAATAGCCCGCCTCGAAGGGTATATGAACGACTCCACCGAGACCCAGTTCAATATCCTTGCAAATATGCTGCGCCACGACCTCAACCACGATCTGGACAACAACCGCAGCAATCTCACCCCCTATATCGCCGAGGAGATCCTCACCCGCTACTACAATAAGCCCGGAGCCCTCTCCTACTCCTATCGCCACGACAACACTGTCGACTCGGCCTCCCGGATCCTCACCACACCCCGCCTGAAGGCTATACTCGCTAAGAAGAAATGACATTAGCGCAGCTGAGCCGGCACTTCATCACTCCGGCACGAAGCAAAGCCCTCTCAAAGGCGCTCGGCAGCGGCAAGAAGGTGGTTTCGGCCTACAATCTGGCCGGCTCGTCGGCCGCCATGATGCTGAGTGCGCTCCCCCGCGAGCAAGGGCCTGTATTGGTGGTGGCCGACACTCTCGATGATGCAGGATATCTCTACCATGACCTCTGCCGCCTCTGCGACGAGCAGCAGGTGGTGATGTTCCCTTCGGGCTATCGCCGCGACATCCGCTACGGACGCATCGATGCCCCTTCCCAGATACTCCGCACAGAGACACTCAACCGACTGACCTCACCGGAGCCGCCGGCGTTTATAGTCACCTATCCCGAGGCTCTGGCCGAGAAGGTGGCGCCCCGCGATGTCATCGAGGAGCATACCCTCAAACTCCGAACCGGTAGCCTCACAGACATGACTGAAGCCATCAAATGGCTCCGGTCCAATGGATTTGTGGAGCAGGACTATGTCTACGAGCCGGGGCAGTTCGCCGCCCGAGGGTCAATACTCGACATCTTCGGCTACAGCAATGAGCTGCCGCTCCGCATCGACTTTTTCGGCGACGAGATCGACTCGATCCGCACCTTCAACATAGAGACGCAGCTCTCGGAGCAGCGACTCACCGACACTGCCATCACCTCAGGGGTTGCCTCGCAAAGCTCAGGGGTGACGCTTCTCGACTATCTCGACTCCAACTCTCTGATAGCAATATCGGGAGCTGACTACACTGCCGGCCGCATCCGCGCCATAGCCTCTGAGGAGTTCTCTGACAGTGCCCTGATGGCTGCCGATGAGGACACCGACCGGAGCGCCATGAAGCAGCTCGCCGACCCTGAGCAACTTATAGCCTCCCTCAGCAATCGCAGGCAACTGAGATTCACCCCCGGAGGCAGTGCTGATGCTGAGGCTGAGATATCTATCGACTTCAAATGCTCCCCGCAGGCCATCTATCATAAAAATTTCGAGCTCATCTCTGAGAGCTTCACCGGGTTCCTCGAACAAGGGTTTACCATCTATATCCTCTCCGATAGCGAAAAGCAGATAGAGCGCCTCAAAGCCATCTTCGCCGACCGCGGAGAGGATATCGACTTCCAGCCGGTGATGCCCACTCTCCACGAAGGCTTCACCGACAGCGCCTCGAAAATCTGCGTCTTCACTGACCATCAGATCTTTGACCGATTCCACAAATACACTCTCAAGAGCGACCGCGCTCGCTCGGGCAAACTCGCCCTATCGCTCAANGAGCTTGAGCTCAATAGAGCCGGGANANTTCATAGTCCATGTGGACCATGGCGTGGGGCGGTTTGCGGGACTGCTCCGCACCAACGTCAACGGTGCCACTCAGGAGATGATAAAGCTTGTCTATGCCAACGACGATATCATCTTTGTGTCGATCCATGCNCTNCACAANCTNNCNAAATATCGNGGNAAGGANGGNGTTCCNCCNAANATCNACNNNCTCGGNNCCGNNNCGTGGAANAANNTCAAGGAGCGCACCAAGTCGAAACTCAANGANATAGCGCGCGACCTCATCAAGCTCTATGCCGCCCGCAAGGAGGAGAAGGGGTTTGCTTTCTCCCCTGACAGTTTCATGCAGCAGGAACTCGAAGCATCGTTCATCTATGAAGATACTCCTGACCAGCTCACAGCCACCAAGGCTGTGAAAGCTGATATGGAGTCAGACAAGCCGATGGACCGCCTGATATGCGGAGATGTGGGGTTTGGCAAGACGGAGATAGCTATCCGCGCGGCACTCAAAGCGGCAGCCGACGGCAAGCAGACAGCGGTGTTGGTGCCCACTACAGTACTCGCCTACCAACAGTTTAACGCTTTCAGCGAGCGTCTGAAGGAGTTTCGGGGGAGAGTGGAGTATCTTTCCCGCGCCCGCAGCGCCAAACAGGTGCGCGAGATAGTGCGCGATCTTTCCGAGGGGAAAATCGACATCCTCATCGGCACCCACAAAATAATCGGCAAAGAAGTAAAGTTCAAGGATTTAGGCCTGTTAATCGTGGATGAGGAGCAGAAGTTTGGCGTGGCCGTCAAGGAGAAACTCAAGCAGGTGAAGGTCAATGTCGACACCCTCACTCTTAGCGCCACACCCATCCCCCGCACTCTCCAGTTTTCACTGATGGGAGCAAGAGACCTCACCGCACTCAACACCCCTCCCGCCAACCGCTACCCTATCATCACTTCGGTCAATACCGGAGGCGACGACATTATATCCGAGGCTATCAACTTCGAGCTCTCGCGCAATGGCCAGGTGTTTATAGTCAACAATCGCATCGAGGGGCTCTACGACCTTGAAGCGCGAGTAAAGCGCCTCGTGCCCGATGCAAGGGTGATCGTGGCCCACGGACAGNTTCCCCCCGNGCAGCNCGAGAAGGCAATAGTNGATTTCGCCNCCCACGANTATGACGTGNTNATCGCTACCACCATAATCGAGAGCGGTATCGACATGCCGAATGTCAATACCATCATCGTCAACAATGCACAAAACTTCNGCCTCAGCNAGCTCCACCAACNTCGCGGACGCGNNGGGCGAAGCAACCGCAAAGCATTCGCATANCTGCTTGTCCCCCCGGGGGTTCCGCTCACTCCCGTGGCCCGGCGCCGGCTCCAGGCCATAGAGAGCTTCAGCGACCTTGGCAGCGGCATCCATATCGCCATGCAGGACCTCGACATCCGCGGTGCGGGCAATCTGCTTGGCGCAGAGCAGTCCGGCTTCATTGCCGATCTGGGCTACGAGACTTACCAGAAGATTCTCCGCGAGGCAGTCACGGAGCTTCGCACTGAGGAGTTTGCAGATATGGAGCAGGCCGACACGCTCGAAGGGGATGGCCGCGAGTTTGTGGCCGACTGTGTCATCGAGAGTGACATGGAGCTGCTTCTGCCGGCCGACTATGTCCCCACCGAAAGCGAGCGCATCGCTCTCTATCAGGAACTCGACGGTGTGGAGCGCGAAGATGAACTGAAAGGATTCACCGAACGTCTCACCGACCGCTTCGGCGCGATCCCGGCTGTCACCGCCGAACTTCTCCTTATCCCCCGGCTGCGATGGATGGCGCGCCGATTGGGTATCGAGAAGGTGGCGCTCAAGCAGGGCAATATGTACACCTATTTTGTCGATGAGAGCAACATAGCCTATTATCAGTCAGAGATGTTTGGCCGGATGCTCTCCTATCTGACCGCCCACCCCCGCCGAGTGCAGATCCGTGACCGCAACGGGAAACGCTCCTTTGCCTTCACCAAGGTCCACAGTGTGGCCGAAGCGGTGGCTATCCTCACCGAGATCCTTTCCAACCACCGGAACGAGGCTTAAATGAGGTAATTTAACTACTTTTCACACAATATTTTGACCGTTTTTGCGTAATAATTGACATGAAATCACTTTTAAACCGCATATTACTATTTTTTGCCGTTGCCGCAGTAGCCGTAGGCTGCTCTGACAGCAAACACACCGACGAGCCTGATCCGGGTCCCGGGACCGGCTCTGAGGTAAAACGCACCGTGCTTGTCTATATGATCGCCGACAACAATCTCGGCTCCTACCAACTCGACTATGCCGACCTGCGCGAGATGCAGCTCGCGGCCGAGGATGGCGATTTAGGAAAGGGGCGTCTGGTTGTCTACCGCAACCGCCCCGGCACCGACCGCGGTAATGCACCTCAGCTTGTGGAGGTTACGCCCGAGGGACTGAATGTGCTCAAGACCTACCCCGACGATCCAATGATCTACTCGGTAGAGATTGAGAGGATGCGTCAGGTGCTCGACGACGTTAAGGCTCTCGCTCCCGGCGATGCTTACGGCCTCGTGCTGTGGGGCCATGCCAAGGGATGGATGACCGAGACCGGCGACCTCCTTGACCGCTCCTACGGCTCTGACCGCGGTAAGTGGATGACCCTCCAATCACTCAGCAAAGCGCTTGAGGATGAACATTTTGACTTCATCTATCTCGACTGTTGTCTGATGGGCACCGTGGAGTGTGTCTACGAGCTCCGCAAATCAGCCTCAGTGATCGTCGGTTCTCCCACCGAGGTGGAGGGCGAAGGGATGCCCTATCAGCTCAACGTCAAGCCCTTCTTCGCACCCGTGGCCGACATGGTTACCGCCGCCCGCAACACCTACGAATATCATTCGCAGGGTGGGCGCCGCTGCCAGATGGTGGTGGTTGACACCGAGGGGCTCGACGAGCTCGCTGCCACATCGCGTGCTATCTATGCGACGGTCAATGAGTTTCCTCAGGAACTCGCATCAATTCAGGCTCTTTCCCAGCGCTTTGACTCGCGCGTCCCATCATTTTCAGACTGCCGGCCGGTGAGCGACTTCGAGAGCTACATGCAGTTGCTCGGCGCCTCTCATCCCTCCCTTCTCGCTGCCTGGCAAAAGGCCTACGACAAATGCATAAAATACAAAGCCACAACACCTTACGAGTATACAGGCATCGAGGTGAAAACCTATGGTGGCCTCGGGGCGTTTATAATTAAACGGACCACTGACCCCACTTACCGAGGGTATATGAACACCGCCTGGTGGGCTGACGCAGCCTCAGCAATGCCGGCCTGCGCTGTCAAATGATACTCTCCGTTTTCATCATCAAACCTGCAAAATGGACATTCCTACCGATAGTATAAGCGCCATCGAGCTCCCCGTCTCCACTGCCTTGAAGGATATGACCTTCGAGCAGTTCATTTCAACGCTTGTACATGATCTGATCCACTTCGCCATCTCGCTTGCTGTGGCGATACTCGTGTTCTACGTAGGGAAATTCCTCATCCGAAAGATCTACAACCAGGTCTCCAAGATAATGGTCCGGCGCCATGCTGACCCCTCGCTGGTCACATTCGTGCTGTCGCTGGTCAATATCTTGCTCTATTTTCTGCTGACAGTCACCGTCATAGGGATTCTTGGCATCGAAACTTCATCATTTCTCGCCCTCTTCGCCTCGGCCGGCGTAGCTATCGGTATGGCCCTCAGCGGCACTCTCCAGAATTTTGCCGGGGGTGTGCTCATACTTCTTCTCAAGCCTTTCAAAGTTGGTGACTACATCGAGGCTCAGGGCTTTGCGGGCACCGTCACACGCATTGAGATCTTCAATACCCTCATCTGCACCCCCGACAACAAATCTATCATCATCCCCAACGGCGCCCTCTCCACCGGCTCGATCAACAATTTCACCACTCAGCCCTATCGCCGCATCGAATGGAGCCTCGGCATATCCTACGGCGAAGATGTAGAGGCCGCGCGCAAGTTGCTCCTGTCTATCCTCGCCTCTGATCCTAAGATACTTACCGAACAGCCGGAACCCCCTTCGGTAGCGATGCCGATCGTGGTGTCACCTCCGGCCGTAGTGGTCAGTTCGCTCGGCGACTCCTCGGTGAATCTCAGCGTCCGCGCCTGGGTGAAGAAAGAGGACTATTGGTCAACCTTCTACGCCTACAATGAGGTTTTCTATCGCGCTATCACCGATGCCAGCGGCCTCTCCTTCCCCTTCCCGCAGCTCGACGTCCACCTCGATCACCCCGCCTCTGCCCGGGAGGAGTAAGGCCCCCTCAATATAGGAATCCAAATATCCAGAGGGGCAGTTTGTTCCCTATGCCAGTCTCCAGATCGTCTACCACAAGATAGCTGTCGGGAATATCGGCAACCTGGCTGAAACCCTTACCACTCCCCCCTATTTCGAGGAGAATCTTCTCGTCCACAAGGAAATCACCCTTTGGGGGCTCGGTCATCCTATGATCCGGCGCCAACATTGATGCTACGAAGGTCTCCCTCACTGTCCCCACATGGTTTAGCGTGCTCAAAGCAGCCATAAGATCAGTGTTATCGAAAAGAATCTTGCTCGGTTTTGCTACNGATTTAGGGGNTCTCCACCCGCTGTAGATACANCTTAGTATACCACCCTTGTCGAGGAGCTCAAACATGCGCACTATACTATTCCTCGACACTTGAATTTTCTGACTGAGTGACTGCACANTAAGCGTGAACGGCACCTCTTGCGACATTACATAGAGTAAGCGGGTGAGTTTATGAAGTGTCTCATACTCCACATCTTCTATTGATGGAATATCCTGGTTTATAGATGTGTCGATCAATCGCTCGATCCTGCCATAGTATTCTCCGGTGTGTCCGGCCTGATAAAAAGGATAATACCCTTCTCCCAAATAATCGCTAAACAGGGGGAGCACCTTCTTTGGCAATCCATTTATTATCTCCCATTCAGGCTGATGAGTCGAATCAAGTATCTTTTCGAGCTCCAGAGGTGTGAAATTGGTGGAGTAGGCGAAATTTAGGTATTCTCTGAATGAAAGCCCATAAAGCCGATAAGGTAAGCATCTTCGGCTGAGGTCGGCCAAAGCAGAGTCAAGATGAATCATCGACGACCCCGTAAAGGCAACATGATAGTCCGGATAGGAGTCGTAGATATTTTTCAGCTCTATCTGCCAATTCCCTCCATAGCGATGGATTTCGTCAAGAAACAGGTGGGTACCACCATTCAAATAATGTTGTGAGGCANGATCCNNGATACTGNTTTCAGTAAANCATAAGNTGTCGCATGAGGCATAGAGCGCCGAACNGNTGGGCCCGAAATGCTCNTTTATCCTCTGGAGGAGCATAGTGGTTTTGCCCACCCCTCTTGCACCTTTTATCATTATGAGACGGTCGTCCCAATTGATTTTATTATATAGATAGCGAAATGTCTCGGTCTGAATCGAGTTTACAAGCCGCTGCGAAATCTTTATGAGATTTTCCATGAGTTCCGGTTTTGTGCAAAGTTAACAAAAGTGCTCTTTATAAACAACATTATTTCGCAAAAATGCTCTTTATAAAAAGCATTATTCACCGAAAATGCTCTTTACAAACAACACTATTTTCTAAAATTGCTCTACAGGGAGAGCACTTTGCGCCAAAATTGCTCGGCAGAAAAGAGCTGTAGAAATAGCGGTGTGAGGTGCGGTGACGAGTCAGGTGAAGGAGCAATGGGAAGGAGCGGGGAAGGAGCAATGGGAAGGAGCGGGGAAGGAGTGATGAAAGAGCGTTGGGAAAAGCGTTGGGAAAAGCGTTGGGAAAGAGTGTTGTAGATTTTTGTGGAGTTAGGGAGGGTATTTCAGAAAATTTGTGTAAATTTGCAAGTGTGGGGCGAAGCGTCCGAGCTGTGGCGGAGTTCAACACTACGACTACAGCTCAATCTCCTCATTTTCAGGGAGGACTCTCCCACCGATACGCTACCATCGCTCACACTTTAGCCATTCCCCCCTTGCGGGAGATGCCTTCGGCAACCCTAAACGTTGCCCACCTATCCGGCACTCTCTCTACTGCCAACTCTTCAGGCAGCCTCTCAGGCGGCCGGCCTCTCAGGCGGCTCGCGCTTTAGCCCGGCGCTGCCACCCTGCTTCTTGAAAAAAGAAAAAACAACATAAATGACAAGTAAATGGAATTACTGTCCCCTTACATCCGACCAACAAAAACTGGAAGCCGAGCTGGCCAAGCGCTACTCCGCGGTGCCTCCGATTAGCGAATTGCTCGTCGAGAGAGGCATATCGTCCATTGACGAGGCAGAGAAATTTTTCCATCCCTCGGTCAAAGATATGCACTCCCCCTTCCTTATGCCAGACATGGATAAGGCCGTGGAGCGGCTCAACCGCGCCATGGGGTCGAAAGAGAAGATAATGGTTTATGGCGACTATGATGTGGACGGCACAACGGCCGTGGCTCTGGTCTACCGCTATCTGCGCAACTATTATTCTCACATCGACTACTATATACCGACGCGCAACGAGGAGGGATATGGCATCACGAAGGCCACCATCGACATGGCAGCCGAACAAGGGGTCAAACTCTTCATTATCCTCGACTGTGGCATCAAAGCCACGGAAGAGGTTGACTATGCCCGACAGCTTGGCATAGATTTCATCATTTGCGACCATCATGTTGCCGACGACCAACTCCCGCCGGCGGTCGCTATCCTCAATCCCAAACTTCCCGGAAGCACTTACCCGTGTCCCCATCTATCAGGCTGTGGCGTGGGCTATAAGCTGATGCAGGGGTTTGCCATCTCCAACTCTCTTGGGATGGCCGATCTCGAGGCGATGCTCGACCTTGTGGCAGTCTCGATAGCTGCCGACATTGTCCCGATGGTCGATGAACACCGCATCCTGACCAACTATGGGTTGAAGCAGCTCAACTCCAACCCCAA
>WFLX010260799.1_pt1 | contig 12823 bp, 9 predicted proteins | sample 4967041 | NCBI WGS metagenome assembly WFLX01 (sample SAMN12857096, study PRJNA449069) | gut metagenome | isolation source: stool from male and female vole | host: Microtus ochrogaster | place: USA:Florida | collected 2017 | reverse complement strand
TCAGTTATTGAGTCGATGACTGGCGGTTGACCTTCTTCAGCAACGACGCGTAGTATAGGGTCACTGGGTTGGGGTGAGGCGAAGAGCTTATTGAATGTGAGAACCTGGCAGATGATAGCCAGCAAAAACAATGTCGATCTTAAAGCTTTCATGTGAATGGGGAGATTAGTGGTTAAAAACTCTTAAAAACAATAATAAAACGATATTAATATTTAAGATATTGTATCATTGGAATTAAAATGGTTGTTTCTTCAATTCATTTCCTTGCCAATCTCCAGTTGAATGTAAATTCCTTTAGAGATTCTTAATAAGTTAAAAATCCAGTGGAGGCGTTTAGGGCGCAATCCACTGGATTTTTCCTTTAATGAATAATTACTTTCTGAGCGTTATGGATGTAGATTTGCCCTTTTGTTGGGTTGGCGGTGGGAAGTCCGTTGAGGTTGTAGAAGATGTCGTCGGTTTTGGGTTTGACTTCTTCTGTCATTTTGACTGAGGAGGGGAAATCGTCAGTCTCTCGGATATCAGTGAAGTAAGTCCATCCCGATTGCATTCTGTATCTTTCGGCGCTCCCTTCCGGCACATATAGCGGAGTATTGCGTGGTGTAGAGGAGCTGGATGCACTGTAATATCCGAAGGGGGTCATCTCAGGGTCTCCGTTTGTGCCGAGAGCTTGTGGAGGAATTGCCGCCGCGCAATATATCTTCTCCACGTTTTGCCACTTTGCAGCAGCTCCCGCCTGGATTGATTTCAGAGTCGACGGGAAGTATGCTTCCTTGATGCTGTAGCAGTTTAGGAATGCGTCCGGCTGAATGTATTCCAACCCTTCAGGAAGATTGATTTTTATAAGACCAGAACAGTCTTTAAAGGCGTCCTCTCCAATCTCCTTCAGTCCTTTTGGAAATGTCATTTCTTCAAGAGAATAAGAATTTTCCAAAAATCTTGCCGGAATCTTTTCCAATGTGGAGGGGAGCTGGATGGAAGTAAGACTATAGCATGAGCCGAAAGCATGTTCGCCGATTTCGCGGCATGATTCTGGGATAGTCACTTCTGTCAGGTCGCCAGCAACGTAAAATGCCTCCACTCCGATTTTCTGAAGACCTTCGGGAAGGTTGATGCTCCTCATATATGTGTTGTAGAAGGCGAGCGGCGCAAGTTCTTTGATTGTGGAGGGTAGGGCAAACGACTGGATTCCGTAGCACTGACGGAAGCAGCAGTAAGGTATTTTCTCCACNCCCTCCGGNATTTCAAGGCANTCCGTCTCTANCCANCCGCAATGNGCGAAAGCCTCNCTTCCGATGCTTTTCAATGTTGGTGGAAGTTTAAGNTGTTTTATGGCCACGCAGCGGAAAGCACTTTCGCCAATAGACTCAAGGTCGGCGGGGAGGGTGANATAGTCCACGTAGAGAGGGAGNAGNCCTTCTGGGAAGGTTTGNTCTTTTATATGATAGAAAGCNGTGNCAGGAATTGCCTTGTCCTTAGGATTGGCATGTTCGAGGTTGATACCCTTAAGTTTCCCCTTGATTCCGGCTTCCCACATGGTCCTGAAATCAGTCTTATCAATAGGCCCACGCACCACAAGCGAATCCATTTTCAAGAGTTTCTCACCGACGGCGGAAGCAAGTTCACCAGCCTCAGACAGAGTGACATCCAAGATAACAGGATTAGCAGCAACCTGCTTCTTGAAGTTTGGAAGAAGCTGGATATCGGCTTTCTCATTCGCTCTGAACTCTGGCTGAAAGTTCTGCTCTGCAAAGGTTGGCAATGATGCCATTGCCAACCCTAACGTGCCGAAGATTATCGATGTTCGTCTTTTCATAATTACTGTATCGTAAATTTTTTACTATCTATCACTTCATCGTTGATCGAATAGCTTACGGAGTAAGACCCTTTAGAAAGCGATGAGGTTGGAATAACTATTTCTTGTGCTCCACAGTCCACTACTTCAGTATAAATGTTTGTGCCATTTAAAATATCTGAGATTGTAATCATAGCGTTGTTAGGAGCAGCCTGATTGAACTTAATCTGGATTCCATTTTGATTCACTATTAAAGTTTCAATTCCTTGGCTCTTATTTAATACTATAGAGCCCAGGGAAGCTTCTCCTTCCGGTGTGAATGCTATTACTTTATATTCATTTTCATGCATTTGGGGTGAAGCAACTAAGGTAGCACTTTGATCTATTATATTTCCTGTCTCATCTATCCAAGTAAACGAAGAAAACTCATCATTATTGTTTTCCACACTCAATATTGTATTGCCTTCATTCGAGGTGGTGCTGATGATTTGTACCGGAGCTGTCGATAGGGTAGGTGATTGGATTATAAATGTCTCACCACCAATGATACTGTCATTTTCATCTCTTTGAATCAAATCAAAAGTATATTTCTCATCATTACTTGAAATCGCTCTGAAATTGATTTTCATTGATACTTTACCTACTTCTCTCGCATCAAGATCAATGTTACTTAATCTGCTTTCTTTCGAAATAAACCGTACAGTTGAGGGTTTCCCTGCAACTCTGGCAACATTGTTGGATTGAGACCCTCCGTTGGACCACCCTTGGTAAAGTGTCGGACTCATTGTCATCTCAATAATTGCCTTTTCATAAAGTTTCTCATCGAACGATGCCTGAGGAATAAACTCAAGAGAATAACATCTTGAGTTTGCCGAAAGATTTTTTACATATACATTGATGTTTTTTTGTAAATCTTCCTTGTATATGATTGAAACATTTTTTTGCGCAAGATCGTTGTCGCTTAAAATGTTATATCCATCGTTTACATCTACATCCTTGTAATCGTCAAAGGGAGTATCCATAATTCTAGCCAGAATACAGTAATGATGTTTTTCAGTACCATTATCTGATTCCTGAAAAATATCACTTGGAAGCGTCCAATCCAAAATCATATCGATGTATTCTCCCGCTTTAATTTTTCCAATTGATTTTGCTCTAAGATGTTCTCCAGAAATTTTGTCTCCTTCGTATAGCTCCTGGCCTTTCCATTCACTTTTTGAAAAATTTGTGGATGCTTTCGCCCAGTAGCCGTGCAGCCATTTTCCTCCTTCGTAATCGCTTTTACCTCGATTGTGAATTCGGACAAAGACTTTTGCAGAAGTATGTTGTACAGAATAGAAAGGATTCTCATGCTCATATATCGAATCTGGATAGTTTCTGATCCATACTGAAGGACTTATCCAATGTTTTGACGTAGTGTTATTGGGCTCTTTACCAGTATCCTCTTCATTATCCATAATATAAAGATCGTATTCTGGCACAAGATGATTGAAGGCAAGGTCTTCTCCTATAGACGTAGGCGTTGAAAGATAAAGAGGAGTCTCTGAATACTTCCTTCTATCATTTGACTTTGCATATTCAAAGGCTTCCTGCATTGTGACTCTGTCATTATTGTCGATGTCAGAATTTATTTTTAAGCCCTTATGGTTAGCCCCATTTATGGCACATGTCCATTGGTACACAAATTCATCATAGGGTATATCGGAACAAGCATAGGAATTCTGATCTTTTTTACATGCAGTCGCAACAACACATCCTGGCATATTTAGTTTATCTACAAATCCACCTGAATTGCACTGTCCCAAAACTACGTTAATATTCACCAATTTATTGCTAAGAGGTCTTAATAAAGAAGCAAGTTCGCCATCGTATAACTTCTCTCCATCCCATAAACAAATATATGAACCGTTACTGTCGCGCCCTCCATGGTCTATGACATAAAGGAAGAAATGGTCATCCTTTTTCATTTTAGCGGAGAGAGACGAAATCGTGTTTTCGATATTCTCAACTGTGGCTGCCAGATAAATGTCCTTCATCCCATCTTCATCCAAATCAAGTTTTTGGGATGCAAATTCACCCGATATTAAATTTTGATCCGGCTCAGAATCGTCTCCATCCGACATAATTGGATAGATGTTCTCTTTAGGTATTCCATACTTATTGACGAGAGTTTTATATATGAATGAGCAATCGTTCCAATATCTCTCATGATTACTATACTTACTAATACCGCCGCTGACGATTATACAATATGTCCTATTATTAATGTCAGAGTTCTGAGTATTGAGGTCAGGATTTTTTGGCACGAATGCTTTGTTTCCTTGCATTACACCATTCCTATTTTTAACTTCAAGTTTTTTGAAGTTTCCTGTTGGAGGTGTCTTTCGTGTTTGTTTTAAAAAGTATTTATTGGAAATTTCTTCCGCCGTTAGACTATCCCTTAATGCGAGTTTCGGTATGGTTAAAACATAACACTCATGTTCCCAACCACTAANNGGNTCAGNNTCGACAANAATTTGCAAAAAATATTTGTTTTCATCGCTATAGTAGTAGTCAACGTCACGATACTCCATTTTCATTTTTGCTGCCTCAAGTACCTTTTCAATATTAAGATCATTACTATCGGCAAAGCTGGGAATGATGGCTGCTAAGCACATTGATAGTGCTATTAGAATTTTATTCATTTGCACAATATTTATACATTTTTATATGTTTAAGCTATCTCTTATAATCTGAACATATAGTTTTTGAAAGCTTTTTTGGTCCGATTACTCGATAATTCCTGTATAGCTGTTCTCATTTTCTGTCTCCATCTCAATGGAGACTGTACCGACAAGTTCTCCCACAGGCACTGAAACAACCAAAGGAGTGGTGTCTATCACATAGGTAGAGGTGAGGAAAGTCTCGTCAGTCACTGAGATCGTGGCTGCACCTTCGGAGTATACGAAGGACAAGTGAAGTTCCTCACCATCGTACGCACATGTGACGACCTGACGGTCTGGAGCCTTAGGTCTTCCAGCAATAGCTCCTTTTCCGGTTTTTACGAGATTGATGGGTTCTTTTCTTGAATCCTTATTGTCTGCAGTTGTGCTTTNTGCTAAACAATGTGTGCTNAATAATGTCAGTACAGCTGAAATGATAAAAATTTTGTTTTGTCTCATATATGTAAGATTTTTGTTTGCAAAATTAGAGAGATATCTTCTAAAATGCAATATATGAGGCTTCAAAATTTCTAACAGATTATGTTTTATTCTATTGGTAATCAAATATTTAAATGGATATGTATGAGTGTTATTTCTAACATTTTGTAATACATTGATTGTCAATAGATTACTATAAATAGAGTTAGGCGATTTCTTGGATTTGCTAATTAATTGAATATTAGTATTTTATTTTAAAAAATCAAGAAAATCCTCTTTGTGAGTAACGTTAGATTCATTGATTCGACTTGCAATTCGGCCTTTTTTGACATAGAAATTCCCAGTCTTTATTCCTATAATATAGCTTACCGCCTTGGCTGAGAAGCCAGCAATTATTAGCATCACGAAAGTTATATCTTTCTGGTTAAGAAATATACACTCATCCCTCAAGTGAAAGATGATGTTGTCCATATATTTATTTGTGGCCTCTTCAATTTGGTCCAATCCTTTCTTGGAGCTAATTTTTTTCAGTTCCTTCTCAATGTTACTAATTAAATGATTTCGCATCTTGTCAGAGTCTCCATATTCATAATATTGATCGCACAGAAGATTTAGAGTAGTCCATTTGTCCCTGAAGAGTGAGACCATCACCATATCTCTATTATTCCCCTCTGATAGCTTGGAATTCTTAAATTCAGATATGTTGTGCTGTATATTACTAATTTCTAATTGAAGGCTTTTTACTGTTTGGTTTTTCTTTTCCATTTCCTCTTTCATGAGTAGATGCTCTAACAAAAGCTTATCGGAATAAGCCTTGAGTGCAACGAAAGATTCAATATTTGCTTCTAATTCGGCATTGCGTGCTTTGTCCTTAAGACGATTGGTCCTCCAAATAAATAAAACAACATTTAAGAAAATAAAAATAGTACTTATTATTATTATTACAAGTAACTTTGCTTCCCGAGATTTATGAAAGGCTATTGATGAATAAAAATCCCGTTGAGCTCCGGTTGCTGATTCCTTAATTATCTGCTCTGTAATCTCACCTTGAAGATAGAGTAAGGAGTCCACATNTTCTAAGGCTTTTGACTTATTTCCATCNGCTTTNGCTTTTTTGTATATTGCATATAGTAATAGACCCTTCTCTNNGGTAGAAGCGCTACATAAAAGACTGTCTAATTCATCGNTATAGCNAATATTTGGACCATTAAGAATAGATATTTGGTTTTTAAGAATATTGTTTTCAATAAGGGTGGCTTGATAGTTGTCCTTGTTTAATAAAATAAGCCCTAAACTGTCAATTTCATTGGCCCTTTCTAAGCTTACCAATGCATCTATCTTAGAGCGCCCAATATAATCTCTTAAGAAGGTGTCTGTAGGGAGGTCTAATTTACAAACTTTGCTAATACTGTCAAGAAGGTGGATGGCTGTATAATCGTCATCCATATTGTGATAAGTATTAGCAAGGTCAGCAATAGCATATCTTTGATTTGTCATTCTTCCGGCTTTCCCAAAGTACTCNATGGCNTCTTTTCTGAATTTAGTCGCTTCCTCGTAGTTGAATGCATAGAAGAAGAGGTCGGCGATACGTTCAGCCGACTTTGCGCGCCAGTAGTCATTATCAAGGCGCTTTGACTCCTCGTAGGAAGTTAGGTAGTATTTCATAGCATCCCGAGAGTTGTCTTGGTTGAAGAAGACTTCTCCCATGTAGAAGTTGGAGCGAATACCTTTGTCGCCCCACCAGTCGTCGGCATACTTCCTGTAGGCTATAGATATCAAGGAGTCGGAGTCCAACGGTATGTCAGTCTTCACTTGAGCCTGGGTATATAATAGGGCGTAGTAGGAGAGGTCCCCCTTACTCAGTCTATTAGGGTCAATCTTCTCGAGGATGCTCAGGGCGCTGTCGGCATCCTGCTCCATGATGGTGTCAGCCTGATTTAGCATACGGCGGTTGCCTCCTGTGCAGGAGCACAGGAGGAGTGTCAACACTGCTATTATGTTAATGAATCGCCTCATCACTTTCTTTTTGAATACAAAATTACAAAAAATATTGTATTCTTGCAATTCTCACGCTGGGTACGCTGGGGTGGTTGGGCCGCAAAAAGCATGCAAAAAAAAACCTCAACTTCTTTAAGGTAAGTTGAGGATTTTTTGAAATTTAAGGCTCAAAAAACAAGGGTCGAGAACCCAGAGTCAAGAACTTTTTAGTGATTCAGAATTTTGTGAGTCTTTGTTTGTCCTGAATTGGTGATGAGTCTTACTATTAGAATGCCCTTGACAGGTAAAGCGTATGCATCGGAAATAGCATCGACATCTGCAATTTTCTTGCCGTTTGTGTCGTACACCTCGATGGCTTTGTATCCCGATTCGTAGCCGGCCAGATCATCTTCTATGTTTTCTACACCGTTGCCTATCTCACCGTTTGGCAACAATTCGATTGTATATTTATCATTGCCGTATTTGTTCTCTACTTCAAAGTCAATCCATGTATAGAAGGATGATTTAATATTTTTTGCACACCCAGTAGCAATCAAAGGTTCATTTATACAAGTGACCCTGACGTCAGATCCAAATTCCTCTTTTACGCATACTCTGACATAGTCCGAACCATAATATTTAACCTTATAATAGGCTGAGTAATATCTATTAGGTGCCTCATCCTCAATTTTTTCAATTTCAGCGTATTCGATAAAAGGTTTCAAATCGAAAATAATATCTAAAGGCTCAGATGATACTTCCGTGTCATTTATCAAACCGGAGAATTTCAGTTGTGCCTCCATGAGTCCATCCGAATCAGCCTTGAAATTTGTGGAGAAGTCAAGAGCTTCTGTAGTGCATGAGAGATTGTCATCCTTCAAATTAATGGTCTCGAAGTCTCCATTTTCCAATGGCAATGTAAGAGTCCATTTAGGGTCAGTAATAGGGAAGTCTTCATTATCCAAAATGAATTCATGTGGTAAATATGCCGACACTTTTTTTGATGCCTGCATATCCTTGCTGACTATTCCCAAAGTTGGTGAGGTTGCTCGGAGACTTACCAAATCTTCGGGAGATATGAGATCATTGACAGCGAAATGCGAAGAATAATAATGAGTGTTACCAATGAGGCAGTCAATTCTGAAATAAGTATCCGCTTTCACATTTTGTACTTCCACTTCAACACATGATTTACCAACAATATCAAGAGTTCGTCGGACATTATAAAATGGAGGGTATAAGAATTTAACGGTTGGTCCATTTGCTCTCTGTAAAACAAGACATTCTACTGTTTCTGGCACCTCTATAGACATCGATAAAGTGCCTTCACACATAGTCGTATAATTATTCTCATAATAGCCCGATGTGATCTCGTAGTCGTAATGTAAATTACTAATCAATGTGTCTGGGTTAATTTCAATAGTGTTTGCCATGGCAGACATTATTGAACATAATAGCAAAAAAATGGCGGCCGTTTTCTTCATGTTGGTTTTCTGATGGAGGAAAATAGATATGGGAAAATCTCTTTTTTAATAAACGTAAAAATGCTGACATTTATTATAGCATTTAAAAGATTTATTTGACATCTGTTAGGGTCAATCTTCTCAAGGATGCTCAGGGCGCTGTCGGCATCCTGCTCCATGATCGCATCAGCCTGATTGAGCATACGGCGGTTGCCTCCTGTGCAGGAGCACAGGAGGAGAGCCAATAATGCTATGATGGTAATGAAATGCCTCATCACTTTCTTTTTGAATACAAAATTACAAAAAATATTGTATTCATGCAATTCTCACGCTGGGAACGCTGGGGTGGTGGGGCCGCAAGGTGCAAATATAGTCAAAAAACAAATATTTATTTGCATTTCTGAGACTTTTTTCTTAACTTAGTGGCGTAATAATAAGATACATAGTCATGGACTTTGATTTCAAACATATGAAGAAGGCACTCGTTCACAATATGCAGGTTGCTGACCTTTCGACTGGTGATGTTTTGACAGANAAAATGCAGATTTTGNTTCTTTCATTGAAANAAATTGAGCATNNANGTTNNAANGAATGTTCTAATGAAGTTGAACAGTTTTTGTATTTGATTAAAAAGATGGATAAGTTGGATAAGAATTCAGAAATTTACAAAAGTGAGGAATATAAGGAACTCTTTGATGCTGCCGAAACTGAGAATATGGCTCAAGAAGATATTGTTGCTTACAGCCAGTCTCTACAGCGTCTCCATGATTTTCAGTCAGGGCTGGCGCACGCACGAGAGGAATCTTATGAAGAAGGAAGGGTCAACGGGATAACTGAAGGTTTACGCGAATCTGCAAGGAATATGCTAAAAGCAGAGTTGGATCCTAAATTCATACACGAGATTACAGGACTGCCTCTTGACGAAATTTTGTCCCTTAGATAATTCCTTCCCATTGACTGTTTCAGTTGCGAAGGGTGTGCTAAGCCTTAGGATTTCAATCAGTGAGGAATCGAGGTGCGGGTCTGGGATTGGCGTTGATTAGAAGAAAAAGAGATTGCTGCCAATGAACAGACAATCTCTTTTTTCACTTTGTGGTTATTACTAATTTTCTAATTTTGGAAGTGTTGGAGACAACTGCTCCTATTTAGTGATGAATGAGTCTAAGTTGAGGAAGCCGTGGAGGTTCTTGACATCGAGAAGGCATGCAATTGAAGTTTGGCGCTCTTCATTGGCTCCAATCGCAACGCCATAATCTTCTGAGAGCATGTAGATGGCATAATTGAAGTTGCCGTAATTTGATCTTTCTATGTTTTTTGCATATTGGCTTAAGGAATTCTCCAATGTGGAGTACATACTCGTGTAGGCGCTTGACGATTCAGACAGATATATCAGCATCAGGGAATCTGCATTAATCCATACATTCATAGTTTTGATGGGAGTTTCTCCGATTGCCATCTTAATCGGGGAGATACTGAAGACTTCCCCTAACGGTCCAAGGTTCATAACTTTGTATTCGTTGCCGGAAGCTGAGATTTCATTCTCCAACGAAGCTGCGTCTGCCAAATCGGGGAGATCCTGTATGCCAAGCGGACTCACAAATAGTGATGTCAGGAAATCGTTGCCCTCAAACAATTCAGACAGATTTTGTGCCTTGCATAGGCCCAGACCTAACACCATGCAGATGATCAACATTTCTAATCTTTTCATATTTTAATCGTTTAAAAGTTTTGACGCAAAATTATGAAAAATCGCTTGGTCTGACAATGTTTTGACAGGTTTTCAATCTAACATCTTGCGATGAAAGTAGCTGATAATGAGGTATGTTAGACGAGCTTAAATCTAACAATAATATAAGATGTTGAAAATAAGCGCCGTCGAAGGTTCTTCTCCACGTATTTGTTAGGTGATTTCAATACAGAGAGGCTTTTCTATTTCAATCTGGCTATGAACTCCTCCTTGTGTTGGGCGTCCGAGTCACTTATTTTCTTTATGATTCGTCCTTTCTTGACATAGAAATTACCGCTTTGGATATCGAGAATAAGGCATATGGCTTTAGTGGAGAATCCCGCGAACATTAAAGAGCAGAATGCCACATCCTTCTTCTTAAGTTGAGGAAGCTCGTTTTGTAGTTTATCGACAATTCCATCAAGATATTTATTCACTTCAGCAATCAGGGNGTNCAACNCCTCTTCAGAACTGATATTTTTAATTTCANTTTCAATCTTANNGGTTATGGCATCTTTGATNTTCTTGGAAGTTCCTTTTTCGTAGTATTCTNCACATAGTTCGTTAAGGGTCTTNCATCTATCTTTCAAAAGACTTTCCAAAAGAAGTCCCTTGCGTAGACTCTCTTCATTATACTCTTTGCTTTTTTCGTCAAATTCTTTTTTCAGTAAAAATTGCTCAGCCAATAATTTATCGGCATAAGCCTTCATGCTGACTAATGATTCGATTTTTGCCTCCATTTCAGCATGATGGGCACGGTGTCTCAATCTAAGGATTCTCCAACTTAAGAAAGCAATAAGCAAGACTACAAAAATGGCTACGATGGCAACCCCTAAGTACAACCTCGACTGCTCGCTGCTTTTGATTGACCTTTGAGTATAGAAATCACTGTGGGCTCCATTTAAGTCTTCCGTCATGCTTTCGTTTGTGATAGCTTCCTGATAATGGAATATAGAATCTGCCAATTCAAATGCTCTCGGTGGATTGTTGGTCAAGCGTGCATTCTCAAATAACGCATAAAGAATCTTAATCTTTTCCTCGTTTGATGTGGCATATTCTGATGCAGAAGTAATTATAGAGTCCGATTCGCGGAATTTATTCTCTAAGCGTAGGTGTTTGGCAATCCATAAAGAACCCTCTAATTTTTCACTATCCGGAAGAAGGTTTTGAAGACAATCGTTTAAAAAATCCAGTCCATACATTTTTGTGATAGGAATCAGAGAACTCATGGGGTGGCTATTGCTGTATTGAAGTAGCAGAGAGTCGAGTGTGGAATGCTGATAATCTATCCTGAAGAGGCTGTCTTGCNACTGTTCACATTCTGTTATTTTCCCGTCATTCTCAAACATTNACTTTAATTTAGATTCTGCGCGGGCCTNACATACGGGATGATTGGAATTATGATACGCTTCAATAGCCTCTTTTCGGTATTTTACAGCGTCTGCATGATTGTAAGCCTTAAGAAAAAGGTGAGATATGCGTTCGGCCGACTGAGCAAGCCAATAGTAGTTGCCAAGACGCTTTGACTCCTCGTAGGCGGTGAGATAATACTTCATCGCTTNTCTGGGCTTGTCTTGGTTGAANAAGACCTCTCCCATAANGANNTTGGAGCGGATGNCTTTGTCGCCCCACCAGTCGCCATCGTACTTGCGGTAGGCTAAAGATATAAGAGAATCAGAAGTCAAGGGGATACGATCCTTGACTTGAGCCTGCGTCATTAGCAGGGCGTAGTAGGGGAGGTCACCTTTGCTCAGTTGGTTTCGATCTATTTGCTTGAGTATGCTCATTGCGCTATCAGCAGGATGCCAAAAGATATCGTCAGCTTCCTGCTCCATTACGGCATCAGCCCGATTGAGCATACGGCGGTAGTTTCCTGTGCAGGAGCACAGGAGCAGAGTCAACACTGCTATTATGGTAATGAATTGCCTCATCAGCTTTACTTCTCCGTTGTTGGAACTTCCTCGATGATGGGAGCGTCAAGGTGACGGGTCTGGGAAGAGAAGTTCAGGCCGATGAGGAATATGTGTCTTGGGTCTTTGCTATAAGGCAACCAATATTCCTTTTCCTTGATCTGATCCATTGCCTCTTGCGCCGATTTATCAAACTTCAGCTCAATGACGTATATATAGTCTAATGTTTTCACCAATAGGTCAATCCTTCCATCGGAGGTATGGACCTCCGTATCCGTTTCAGTGCCAATCAATGTCAGAAGAATGTAGAGTGCATTGTGGAAATTATTCTCGTTGTCCATCTTCATCTCGTAGGGAATGGCGGCTAAGAATACGTCCAAGTCCTTCACCAACCTTTCAGGTTTCCCATCACGAAGATCATTAAGGATATTGAAGATTACTCCCATGGGAGTGCCTCGCTTCACTTTAATATAGAATGGGACAAGATGCTCGAAGAGCGACTCCTTCACCTCCTTGTTGGGCACTCCTAAAGTCACAGTATCGCTCCTAAAGTCGTAGTCCTTGATAGTAAGGTAGCCGGTCTGATACAGTAAAGCAGTCGGGTCTGCGTTCTTCAGGTCCATCCCCGCGAGTGTCTTGAAGGGGAATCTTGAATTGAGGGTCTCCTCAATGTACCTATCCATTTTCTTCATTGCCTCAGCTATGATGGTTGGGCCCCACAGGCCTCTCCAATAGTAAGGGAACGATATTTCTACCAAGTCCCTGAGCAAGGACCAAGGATTGTATAGGTCAATTCGGCTCCGGGTCAAACC
>WFLX010206303.1_pt1 | contig 12823 bp, 13 predicted proteins | sample 4967041 | NCBI WGS metagenome assembly WFLX01 (sample SAMN12857096, study PRJNA449069) | gut metagenome | isolation source: stool from male and female vole | host: Microtus ochrogaster | place: USA:Florida | collected 2017 | reverse complement strand
GGAGATGCGCTGTTTTCTCACAAAGATTCGAGTAAAGACATCGCATCTCCAACGCGGCTTTTAATCTGAGTTTCAAATTAATAAATAAACGATCTGCACCTCTGCGCGAGTTTTCACTCAACAATCAATTACCGGTGCGCTTACCCCGCGGCTATGGCTCGGAACGCGCTCGCCGGCGCGTTTCTCCTATTAATTTAGCCCTGCCGAAGCAGAGCCTTTATATCTCTTGAAGTCAGATTTTTGTGATTTCAAAGTGTATCGAGAATTACCGATGGCTCTATCGCCATTTTTGAGAATGCGAACAGTTTCTTGCCAAGGTCTTTGATTGATGCCCCGATGTGATAGAGGGTATCATCAATAATAAGGAAACGGTCGTGAATGTCGGCCACATACTTTATCTCTATAGGAGCATATTGACGATTATGGCGTTGCAGGTCAAGACGAATTTGTCTTGAACGGTCAGCATCTGTATATATCATTGCATCAACGCTGTTTCCACGCTTATCAAACAAGGTGAGCACCGACTCATCAACATAGTTGTCAATCAGCACAATTCTCTTTTTCGCGGACTTTACAATATCACATACAAATTTATATGCGTCAAATATCTGACCATTGAAGAAAACGCCCTCCACCGGGGGTAGCGATGCTTTGACAAAGAAAGCCACTTTGTCAGTGAGTTCATTAAGTAGGCGGTCATGCTCAGATAGACGGTGGTCAATCCGTGACTCCATGTATAGAAGACGCTGGTTTACACTATATCCACGAAGCAAATACTGCTTCAACACCTTATTTGCCCACTGACGGAACTGTGTGCCTCGCAAGGACTTAACTCTGTATCCAACGGATATTATTACGTCAAGACTATAATATTTAGTTCGATAGCGTTTACCGTCGGAGGCAGTTGTCAAGTATTCCTTGACAACTGAAGTNCGCTNTAATTCGCNTTCTTTGAATATATTATTGATATGAAGGCTGNTGTTTTGTTTAGTTGATTGGAACAAATCAACCATTTGAGCTTGATTAAGCCATACAGTCTCATTCTCTACCCTAACGTCTAATGATAGAGTAGAGTCCGGTTGATATAGGATGAATTCATTTCCTTCCGAAGAATATTCTTCAGGCANGGAATCTANATTTATNTTTTTATTATCGTTCATATTCNGTATCAATGAGATTGCAAATNTACGAAAAAATAATCCGTATCTCAGCCGATTACGCTGAAANCCCGTTAANAATCCAATTGTGGTTTTATAATGTGGCCTCGCTGCAATCCTCAAACTGTTCTTTTAAGTCGTCAATTTTCACCAAGGACTTTTCGTCATTCTTGGATGGCCGACTCCGCAATTCCGTGTATTTGGGATCTCGCCGGCGCGTCTTTATATTTTTATCGTGGTGGGGGATGGTGGTTTCGGGAGTTTGTTGTAAATTCGCGGTGTGTTAAGGAATTGCTTCGGGGGCCGGGCTGCCGGAGTGTAATGATAAAGATCGTATGGTACATATCTTGTTTTGGAACCCTGATATTTCGAGCATGACGCGCGAGCGCATGACCGATGAGATGCCGGAGTTAATTTATGGAGGCGGATATTTCAACTGGAGTTTCTGGGAGTATGAGAACGTGAAGCCGGGCGATATCTGCTACTTGGTGCGCTGCGGCGATGAGGCGGGGCCGCATGGCGTGGTGCTTCGCGGAAAAATCATCTCGGGGCCCTATCAAGACCAGGACTGGGCGGGCCGTGGCCGCAAGGTGTTCTATGCCGATTGGTTCCCGCAGGAATTCATCGACAGCGAGAACGGACTGCCGCTCGCGCCGGAGAAGTTGGAGGAGCTGATGCCGGATTTCAACTGGCGCGGCGGACATTCCGGCCGCGAGCTGCCCGAAAAATACGAGCGGATTCTTGAAGATGCGTGGTGCGGATATATCCACACCCTGCTGCCGGAAGTTGATTTCCAGCTGTTTGTGAACGACCGGGTGCGTGAGCTGACGCCGCAGACCCTGGATTTCTGGAAAGAAATAAACGCGGCCGAAGACCGCTGATAGCCCACGGATTATGAAAATCGACGTGCGAAAGCTGCTGGGGGCCCGGGTGGTGATAGTGGGAGCATCGTCCGGAATAGGTCTGAGCGTGGCCGAGGAGCTGGCCGCGCGGGGCGTGCACGTGGGGCTGGCGGCACGGCGCACCGACAAACTGGAGGCGTTGCAGCGCAAATATCCCGACTGCGTGCACTTTGCCGCCATCGATGTGAACGACCCCGAAGCGCCTGCCGCTCTCGCGGCCCTGATCGGTGCCACGGGCGGCATGGACGTGTATTTTCATGTGGCCGGCATAGGCTACGACAACGCTGAGCTCGACCCCGGGCGCGAGGCCGATGTGATAGCGACGAATGCCGCCGGCTTTGCCCGGATGCTCTCGGCAGCCTACGGATATTTCCGCCTCAGCGGCCGCCGGGGGCGCATCGTGGGGCTCACCAGCGTGGCCGGCACCAAGGGCATAGGCTCTATGGCCGCCTATTCGGCCTCAAAGCGTTGCGCCCAGACCTACATGCAGGCGCTCGAGCAACTCGCCCGCGAGCAAGGGGTGGCGGTGTCGTTCACCGACATACGCCCCGGCTGGATTGAAACACCGCTGCTCACTCCCGGCACGCACCACGCGCTGGAGATGTCGCCGGCCTATGCCGTGCCGCGCATCATCCGCGCGCTCGCCGGCCGCCGCCGCGTGGCGGTGATAGACTGGCGCTGGCGCGTGGTGGTGGCTCTGTGGCGCCTTGTGCCCGCCGCTTTGTGGGTGCGCATGGCTCCACGCATCAGTATCTGACACATGTTTCAACATCACAACTTTTAATTATGCTTACGACCGGTAAACTCGGTTTCTGGGGCCTCACGGCGCTCGTGTTCGGCCTCATGGTGGGTGTGGGCATCTACAATCTGCCTCAGAACATGGCGGCGGTGGCCGCCCCCGGAGCAGTGTTCATCTCGTGGTTGGTCACGGCGCTGGGCATTCTGCCTCTGGTGCTCGCCTTCAAGTGGCTCAGCGAGCATTATCCCGAGTACAACGCAGGTATATACCAATATGCCCAGGCAGGCTTCGGCAACTATGCGGGGTTCAACATCGCGTGGGGCTACTGGCTGTGCACGGCGTTCTCCAACGTGGCCTACGGCGTGATGCTCAACGACTCGTGCGGCGCGTTTTTCCCGCGCTTGCTCGACCACGGTTGGGAGACGGTGGCGTTTTGTTCGGTCCTTATCTGGGTGATGTATTTCATAGTCTCGGAGGGCATCAAGACAGCCAAGATCATCAACACGCTTTTGGCCGGCGTAAAGGTGGTGATGCTGCTGTTCATCATCACGGTGTTCGTGCTGTTCTTCAAGCTGCGGCTGTTCGAGGCGGATATATGGGGCGTTGCCTCCGGCGCGGGCAGCGTGGCCCATCAGGTAAAGAGCACCATGATGATCACGCTGTTCTGTTTCTTCGGCGTCGAGGGTGCCGTGATGATGTCGGCGAGGGCAAAACGCTGTTCCGACGTGGGCCGCGCCGGTATTGCCGGCTTTGCCATCTCGCTGGCGCTGTATGTGGCTGTCACGCTGCTGTGCTTCGGCCTCATGAGCCGGGCCCGGNTGTCGGGNCTGCAGGACCCNTCCATCGCCTACATTCTCCGCGACAGCGCCGGCGACTGGGCCTACTGGTTCGTGATATGCGCGGTGATTGTGTCGCTGCTCGGCGGCTGGGTGGCNTGGACGCTGGTGGTGGCCCAGGTGCCCTACGAGGCTTCGCTGGTGGGCATTCTGCCGCGGGTGTTCGGCCGTCTCAACCGGCATAAGATGCCGGCGTTCGGCCTCTTTGCCTCCAGCATGGTCATGGAGATATTCCTGCTGATGGTGGTGATGGCCGACGACGTTTATCTCGCCGCCCTGCACATTACGGGGCTCATGATCATACCCTGCTATTTCTTCACCGGGCTGTTCCTGTTGAAGAAGGCCGTCTCCCGGCGTGTGAGGGCNCTGGCGNTGGTCACGGTGCTGTTCTGCATGTGGATGGCCTATGCCGGCGGCCTGAAGGAAATCATGATGACCTCGGCATTCTATATTCTGGGAATAGGGTTCTATATCAGGGCCCGGAAAGAGCAGGCGCCGGACGCGCCGCTATTCACCCGGCGCGAGAAGGCAGGGCTGTGGCTCCTGGCGCTCTGCGCGCTGGCCACCGCAGCCGTGTTTGTGCTGCGCTTTGCCGCCTGAGCTGCGGCCGCGTCAGAAAGCGTTGTAGTGGATTTTCGAGGGCTTCCATTTGTCCTTGGGGCTGACGTCGGCGGCAGGATAGCCGAAGGCCATCACGTTGAGCGGCGTNAGGCCGGCGGGCAGATTAAGGATGGAANGCAGGCGCTGTTCGCGGTCNTTAAGCGGGTAGATGCCGCACCACACGCCGCCNATGCCGAGCGCGTGGGCCGCGAGCAGCATGTTTTCCGACGCGGCGGAACAGTCNTCCACCCAGAANCCGCCATCGGGTATNTCGCCCTTGAACAGGTTGTCCATGTCGCCGCACACCACAACGGCAAAACTGCAGTCGGCCACCATTTTGGTGTATTCAAAGGCAGCGGTGATGGAATCTTTCAGGCTTTGGTCGTTGACGACTACGAATTGCCAGGGCTGCTGATTGGCCGCCGTGGGTGCGCCCATGCCTGCCCGGAGAATCTTGTTCACGATGGAGTCGGGCACCTGCTGGCCGGTGTAGCTGCGCACGCTGGCGCGTGTCATTATGCAGTCAATGGCCGCTGAGGCGGAGTCGCCGCCTTCCTTTTCGTGCGAGCTCACGGCTGCCAGCCTGACCGAGACAATCAACAGCGCTGCGGCAAGCAGCAGCATTATCCAGTGGTAACTTTTCATGATTCAGCTATATTGCTTGTTAGTATGATGGAACATGTTGTAGTCAGGCTTGTTTCAGCAGCGACCCCGTGGGGCATACGAAACGGCAGAAAGGCCTGCTGATGAAGAGTGAGAGCACTACGAAAATACCGCCAGCCGCAATTACAATCCACGATGCGGACTCCACGATGAAGGCCGTGAAAATCTCGTAGTCGATCCAGCTGGTGCCCCAGCCTATAAAGAGCAGAGCCACCAGCACGACCCACAGCACCTGGCGGAAAGTGCCGAGGGCCTTGACCGTTGCGGCCGACAGTTTCCACTTCTTCTTGCACGCCTTTCCTGCCAGCTCCTGGAGCGACCCGAAGGGACAGATCCATGTGCAGTAGAAGTTTGGCCGGTTGAAAAGAGGATAAATTAGGCCCACGACGAGAAGAACGAGGGTGATGAGGAAACTCAGCGTCATGCGGGGCGCGCCGGAGAAGAAATTCAGCATCATGGCGTAGTCGATGAAGGTGCCGGCCCAAAAGCCCAGCACGGCCACGTTGAGCAGCTGTTGAACCAGCCGGTAGGCCGGTTTCTTGACGAACAGCGGCACTATGGCGCCGGCCAGTATCACGATTAACGCNGCCACNGCNGCCACCGACACGCTGCCNCCGCGGGAGGCNTGCTCTCCCTCGGCAAATGCCGCGCCGGCGCGCACGTTGGCAATATAGGCATTGGAGGAATACGTGGCGCCGGTCACGGCGTCTACCTCCATGGTCTCGGCCTCCTTCAGGGTCTTGCCGTTCCATGCGCGTGTAAGGCCCGACGATTCCAGGCGACTGAAAAACTTCGGGCTTTCCGAGTTGCGGAGAGCCACAACGGAGTCGATCACGCCGTCGGTGACGTAAATTTCAAGCGGAACGGGGCCCGCATAGCCCGAGATATCCTTTCCTATGCCGGTGGTGTTGATGATTTCCTGCGAGCCGCTGTGGCGGATGTCGCTCACCTGAGCGGACTCCCCGGAGTTTCCCGAGGCGCCGGAGGAGAACAGGCCGCCGGCATCGCTGCCGAAAAGAGAGCCGTTGCGCACAATGGCAAGCGCGGCCAAAAGACAGAACACTGTGATGAAAGCAACCAATCTCGCAGCCACGAGATTGGTCTTGGGTTGAGCGGGTNTTCCCATATCCACGTATTTTCCGGTATTTTATGCGTGTATTGCTTTTACTCGCTTACGAGCATGCCTTGCTCTACGGCTTCGGCAGCCATGTCGCCCTTGGTGGCGCGGATGATTTCGATGGCAAAGGGCAGNGTTGTGCCGGGGCCTTCCGAGNTGATGAGGTTGGGCTCTACCACCACNGTCTGTTTCACATATTTACCGCCATTCGACTCGATGGCGTCGCCCAGACCGGGATAGCAGGTGGCAGTCTTTCCTTTGAGCACGCCGAGGGGTGCAAGCACCACGGCCGGACCGGCGCATATCGAGGCTATACGACCGTTTTTCTGATAGTGGGCCAGAATTTTTTCCTTCACCAGGTCGTTGGCAAACAGATTCTTGGCGCCGGGGTCGCCACCGGGAATGATGAGCCAATCGGCATCGCGGGTGTCGACCTCCGAAATCAGAGAGTCGGCCACGAGCGGCTGGCCTGTGGCGCCTATCACTTGAAGATTGTCGGACACGGCCACCGTCGTCACAGGCACATTGCCGCGGCGGAGTGCGTCGACTGTAGCTGTNGCTTCGACTTCCTCCACGCCCGGGGCCAGAAAAATGTAGGATTTCTTTGCGTTCATTACCATGGTTCCTAATAATATTGAAAGTGTCGCTACGGCACCTCTTAAAATTGTTTTTATCATGTTGCAGGTGTATTTAAGTAGTGCGTCTCCAAAAGAGGCTATCTTATATTCTAACCGCGAAAACAGCCGAAAGTTCGTGCGCACCGCGATAAAAAAGCGATGGCAAGACCCCGCGGGGCGGGAATCTTGCCATACGTCATAGCTGGAGCCGGTCGCTTAGCAGATGGTAGCGTCGGCTGCGGTCCACTCTTCGAGGCTGCCGGCCTTAACCTGGATGCACACCTCGGTCATGTCGGTCTCGGCATGAAGCTTGCGCTTGGCTGCGGGAGCCACGCGGAGCCAGTCGCCGGCCTCGAGAGGTACGTTCTCGCCGTCTATCTCCATGAAGCCCTTGCCGGCTACGATGAAGTAAATCTCTTCGTTCTGCTTGTGGCTGTGGTAGAAAGGAATCACTGTGCCTGCGGGCAGGTTGTTTACGGATACCTCGGCACCGGTCAGTGCGAGGGTGTCGTGCAGCTCGGTGCGGGGTGCGCCGGCTGCTACGTGTGTTTTGCTGTAGTTACTCATTGTTTTATTTGTTTATGAGGGTTATGAATTTTCGAGGGTTATTCGCCGAACATGCGTTTGATCTGAGCTATGGGCAGCCGGTTGTAAAGGGTGGTTTGCGGCGACTCGGGGCCCAGGAGGTCAAAGCCGTGGAACACTCCGGGGATTACGTGCAGCTCGGTGTTCACTCCGGCGCATGTGAGGCGCGCGGTGTAGTCAAGACACGACATGCAGAAGAGGTCGAGCGTGCCCACGGCGATGAATGCCGGCGGGAGATTGGTCAGGTCCGTGGCGAGGGATGCGGAGTAGTAGGGCAGCTCGTCCGTGGCTATCGCTTTGTCGCCGGAAAGGGTCTGCCAGCCCAGGCGATTGTAGGCCGGGGTCCACACCAACTGGCCTGCGTAGGGGTCGGGCATGGGGTCTTTGTCCGTGCCGGTGCGGCTGTCGAGCATGGGATAGGTGAGCGCCTGGCCGCACAGCGCCACGCGTCCGTGGTCGCGGTTGTAGAGCGCGAGGCGTGCGGCCAGGCCGCCGCCGGCGCTCTCGCCAAGAATCACTATCCGGGTGGGGTCCGCGCCGTATTCAGCGGCATGGTCGTGGATATATTCAAGGCCCGAATAGGCATCATGCAGGTCGGCAGGGAAGGGTGCCTGGGTGGCCAGGCGGTAGTTCACGCTCACCAATATGGCCTGCAGGCCGTCGGTGAGCACTTCCGGCTTGGTGGCCATGGTGTTGGCGTCGCCCTCCAGATAGCCGCCGCCGTGCATGAAATACAGTATGGGCAGCGGGCCCTTGCGGGTGATGGTGGTGGGTTGCCAGATGTACAGGTCTATGCTGTTGCCGTCCATGCCCGTGATGGTCACCTTTTTAGAGCCTGGCAATGCCTCGCTCGCACCNATCATGCCCACANAGNGNNTCTGGTGGANGNGAAGCTGGCAGNCNTCGAATATNTTGTCTAAAATGGGCAACTGATACTCTTTCGCTATCAGATGCTTGGATGTGAATTCCTGTGCCATAATCTTTATATGCCTCGGTGAGAGGCGCTGTTTATCATTTGTTTTATATTTTCAACGCGGCATTCGGCGTTTAGTTGTGCTCGAAAAGCTGAAAGCGCTGTTTGGAATGTACAATGCAAGCTTTGGAATGGTTTTTGCATTGCTATAATTAGCGGTCAGCAGAACATAAGCCGCCTGCGGAATGTTTTTCAGTTAAGTAACAGCACAGAAATGACACGACAAAATATAGCATCGTTATGGACCCTCGGCGACCTCAACTCAGCCGCCGAGGGCATGATGTTCGGCCACGATTTCATTTTCTACCGCGATTTCTCGGCATTGAGGCGTCTGCCCGGCAAGATAGCGGTGAACTTTGTGGGATTCATTTATGTGTCCACGGGAAAAATAGCTATCACGCTGAACGACACTTCCCTGAGGGCCGAGGCCGGGCAGATAATCTTCTACAAAGCCGGCGACTTTATTTCGGATATGCTGTTCTCGCCCGATAGCGACGGCATGGTGTGTGGAATCGAGGCCACGATGCCGTTTCAGAGCCGGAGCCCGGTGGGCTTTCCACAACTGTCGTCGTTGAGCGGCAATTGCACTGTCTTCAGCCTGAATGAGGCGACCGCCACTCTTCTTGGCATCTACGGCGAATTATTGAGCCAAAAATACGCTATGGGAATTAAAGCAGTGCGGTTCACAATCATTTCCATGATGGAAGACCTGCTTGCTTCGGTCGCTCTCCCAGGCGACGACGCCGGAAAGTCGCCCTCAAGGCAGTCTGCCGACAGGCTGTATCAACGTTTTTCAGCCCTGCTTATAGAATCCTATCCCAAGCCGAGAGATGTGCGGTGGTATGCCGAAGCGCTGTCGGTGTCGCCCAACTATCTTGCGCGGGTCGTAAAGCAGATAAGCGGCAAGCGCACCATGGAATGGATCGACGAGGCCGTGATGACCGATGTGCGCACCGCTCTGATCCACACCGACGAGTCCATAAAGGAAATCTCAGCCCGGCTGGGCTTCAACAATGCCGCCTTCTTCGGAAAATACGTAAAAAAACACTCCGGCCTCACCCCAAAACAGCTGAGAAACAGCCTTAAGACCCGCCACAACCGCGACACCGCCGAATAGGCCGGCTACCGTGCAGCATCGGGCAAGAACGCATCGATGAATCTATCCGCTTGGGCACGATACTTCTCATCGTCGTGTAGATTTTTGATGTAGTATTCAGGGATAGAGCTATAGCCGAATTTTGCCCCGAGAACAGCGCATGCTACGGCCGCATTTGTATCGGCATCGCCGCCTTCGTTCACCACCGCCAGCAGCCCTTCTTCAAAAGAGCCGGCGTGCCAGTAGCACCATAGGACTGCGGCCAGGGTGCGGAGCGTGTATCCGATAGAGTGGGGCTCGTCCAGCTCGAGAGCGGCAATGTCGGCACTCTGCCGGGCAAGTTCCACCCACTCCGTTATCCTCGGGTCGTATTTCCGTGCGATAGCTTTTATCTCGTCGCAGGACATTTCGCGGTCGTTCCACGCCAGGCTGTGAATAATCCGGGATGCAATCACGCACGACCCGATGCATCGCGGGTCGTAGTGCGTGACCTTACAGGCGTCTACAGCGTAGGCCTCAACATTATCGGGCATAAGCCCTACGACCGCCGTACGCATGATTCCACCATTCGGTGCTGCTTCTTTGCGGGATAGCATCCAGCGGTCGTAGGACGCCTTAAAAGGGTCGGTAAGAAAATCGCGATGCGTGATTACCTGATAGACGTGATTTCCGCAGCCGCGGCCATCACTCTCAAGCCAGTGGGTCAGCCGGCGTGCGAGGCTCCGCGGCGCAATCCGCTTGTTTTCAGTCAGCTCGTCGAGAAGGCAGAGCGTTTGTTTTGTGTCGTCGTCTTCCCACAGCCCACTGTCGCCGGGGTAGGTGGATAATCCTCCGGGATACATTCGCTGCACGTCTTCTTTAGTAACGAACTCGGTGACAAGACCAAGCGCATTTCCCACCGCCTGCCCATAAAGGCAGCCCAGCATTCTGTTTCGTATCTGCTGGATATCATTCATTGTTGTAGCGCGCTGTTGAATTGTGTAATAACTTCTTTCATGTCAAGTGGAAGGCGGCTGTTGCATTCTTTAAGAATGTAGTGGGGGATGCAGCCGTAGAATGCCGCGGCTATTCCTCCTGTTATGGCGGCTTGCGTGTCGGCATCTCCGCCGTATGCTACAGCCATGCGTACTGCCGACTCAAAATCCCGGCTTTCAAGGAAGGCAATAATTGCCTCCGGGACAGACCCTTGGCAACTTACGTCGAAACTATAATTCGGTTGGATATCAGAATACCTTCGGTTCAGGTCATAGCCGAAACGGCTTCCAATCTGCTCTTTGATAGTCTCTTTGCTGTTCCCCTCCAGAGCGAGATAAATTGCTATGGCTGTGGCTTGAGCGCCCTTTATCCCTTCGGGATGATTATGGCTTACAATAGCAGAGGCCTCCGCCATATCGAGAACTTCTTCAATAGACTGTGCATAAGCACCTACGGCGCTTACTCGCATCGCCGAACCATTTCCCCAACTATAGTAAGGCTGTGGCTCGGCCTGTGCAAACCACCGGCGAAAATGGCGCCCGTAGCCCGCTCTCCGATATCTAAGACACCATTGTTTAAGCTTGCCCGCGAAGTCGCGCCCATTCATCAGTGCGTCGGCAATAGCAATTGAACATACTGTGTCATCAGTGAAACGGCTCCTGTAAGTGAACAACTCGAAATCAGCACGCTTTGTGGGGTGAAATTCGTAGCATGAACCAATAATGTCGCCGCAGATAGCTCCTATCAGAGCTAATACTTTCGGCGCAGGAAGTCGCGCACCTCGTGGGGTCTGCTCATATTCGTCAATCATTCTATTATTAGCTTTAGTCGTTGTAAAGGTAAACCGGTACTGTTTNAGAACTCGNGGCGGAAGCCGCGGCGCTTTAANNCGTTGTACTTTCCAAGGTTGAAGGCGACACAGGNTGGCCTCTCTTTTAGGTGTGGGCCACACGGTTTCATCCAGTGGGGTGAGGATGTCGAGGTGGAGCATCTTCTTGGCGAAGTTGCGGCGGTCGAACCTTATTCCCAGCACGGCCTCGTAGAGCGATTGCAGCTGTTTGAGCGTGAATTTTTCGGGTAAGAGTTCATAGCCCACCGGGTGGAAATGAATGCGTTCGCGCAGACGCGTAAGTGCATCCCGCAAAATCACATCGTGGTCGAAGGCAAGATGAGGCACCTTTTCGATGGGAAACCATTGGGCTTCAATTGCATCATCGCCACCTTTCACCTCCGATAATTTTACCAATGCCAGGTAGGCGACGGTGATGACACGCTCCCTGGGGTCGCGCCCGGGCGAGGAATAGGTGTGCAGCTGCTCCATATAGCCGGTGGAGAGCTGCGTCTCCTCTTTCAACTCTCGCAGTGCACCCTCCTCGGCACTCTCATCGATTTTTACAAATCCTCCGGGAAATGCCCACCACCCGGCGTACGGCTCCACTCCGCGTTTGACCAGCAGAACGTTTAGCCGCTCGCCGTCAAACCCGAAAATCACGCAGTCCGTAGTGACCGCCGGATGCGGGTATTGGTAACAATAGTTCTTTTCCTCCATAAAACTGCTTGTGTAATAATTACACCGCAAAATTATGAATAAGTTTCCAATCTGCAAAATATTATTGCGTAAATTTTACGCCGGAGGTAAATGGGGGGGGGAGGTGGCGGCCGGAACCTATGGCTGCGCACCGCTAAACGCGGCNCTTGCCATAGGCTAACANCGGCGCGCCGCTAAACGCGGCGCCAACGCNNCTAACGCCGCNGGCCATCCGGGGNNNGCCTGGCGGGAGTCCATGATGGGGCGGAAGCTTTGAAAGCGTCCCAACTGCGCTGTTTAACAAAACCTTAGTTTCTATCTGCGCCTACTGTAGAGCAAATATATGGTGGCGCAGAGTATTTATTAATTTGAAACTCAGATTAAAAGCCGCGTCGAAGATGCGATGTCTTTACTCAAATCTTTGTGAGAAAACAGCGCATCTCCGAAGCGCCGGAGCCATTTGGGGTAGTCCCTCAGGCCTCGCTGCGCTCGACCTGAGGCTAAGGAATGTCGCGTTTCCGACGCTCTTCAACCCCGATTTTCAGCTCTTTATCTATTTCTCTGCGCTTCTGCGCGAGTTTTCTCCTTACGACTTAGCGTAGCTGAATAGTTACGGCTGAGACTGACGTCAGGCGAGGAGGAGCACGAGGGCGATGCCGAAGATGATGAGCACGGTGTTGGACACGGCGTAGGTGATGGTGTAGCCGATGGCGGGGACGGAGCTGCCGAGGCGTTCCTGGATGGCGCCGAGGGCGGCGGTGGACTTGCGGGCGCCGGCGCAGCAGCCCAGCGCGATGGCGGGATGGAATTTAAACACCTTGTAGCTGAGCCACAGACCGATGAACAGGGGCACGAGGGTTACTATCAGGCCGCCGACGAAAATTTTGGGTCCCACGGCCATGAAGGAGTCAACGAATGTGGGGCCGGAGGCGATACCTATTACTGCAACATATAGGTACAGTCCCAGGTTGTTGAACACCCATAGGGATGCCTTGGGGATGGCGCCGTAGACGGGCCGTTTTGAGCGCAGCCAGC